>Ga0214545_1001023_pt1 | contig 49998 bp, 33 predicted proteins | sample CNSS4metaG_FD_160064 | JGI IMG/M metagenome (GOLD analysis project Ga0214545, IMG submission 160064) | Root nodule microbial communities from cowpea collected in UCLA plant growth center, Los Angeles, California, USA - CNSS4 | ecosystem: Host-associated > Plants > Roots > Nodule | place: USA... | reverse complement strand
AATTGTCTCTTTGCATATTTATATATCTTATATATTTAAGTATATGTTACATTTTTTTAATGTTTATGAATCGTACGATTCACGATACGATACGATTCACGATTCAAAATTTAAGCTCTCCGATACATGATACGATTCACGATTCAACTACCATGGTCTTGATATCACGGTGTACATAATGAGTTTTTGTGTGCTCGTGTGTGTATTTAAGGCCCCTAGGAGCATCAAGGGCAATTTGCACTCTCATGATCCAAGAAAGTGAGGAATGACCCGTAAGCAACACAAAAAAGTGAAAATAAACCATAAAAACTATTGCATTTCAATAGTAGTATTCAGTAAACCATAGTTTCCTCCTATCAAACTTTGTTTGCGGTATGTTCTGGTATGATAAACAACTGACATGCCAAGCTGGTCCAAATACTTGTCCTTAATACAATAGCTTTAGAAAATAAACATGTAGGAATCTTTTTGTGTATTGACAAAGCAAGGAGAGTTACACTAACCAGAAATTATAGACAAATGCATCAGAAACTAGATGACATGCCTTGAAATATAACTATCACTAATGTTAAACTTGTCAAAAACACAGTTGCCAAATCAAGAAGATAAGTCTTCTTAGCCCCCAACAACACTCATGGTTGATGACTCAAATAAAATAATGAACTTCCACAACTACAACAGTTAGGGTAGGAATCAAACCAAATTTAACAATGCCAATTCTATCAAACAAAGAATATTCAATTCCAGTATGAACACAAGTAAAAGCCAGAAAGGCAAGAGCAAACTAAATATGTGTTCATAGACTATAACATTCAAATTGCATTGCATTTGAGTTCAATAATTAGCTGCAAACACAATTAAGTAATAAAGAAAAATGAACAAACAGAAAAGGAATTGGGGGGTGTTGGATAAGAATAAGAATATGGTACCATAAAGGAGAGTAGACAAGCTTAGAGTCCTTTCCTTAGCACCGCATTGTATGAAGTTCCCACGTTGCCCTTCCCCAACACCTCTGCCAAAGCCCTCAACAAATCCTCCAAATCGAAACTATATATCCCCCATCAAAGAACATCGGCTTGTTCATCTTCGCCTCCGCCGAACCCCCCGGTGGTGTCCTTTTCTGAGACGAAGTCCCCGCCTCTACCGGCACGGCACGTGCCGTTGTAACAGGCTTCAGTCATTTGGTTGGTTATCGTCATCGGTGCTAAAGGCACAACAGCAACGCCGCGATGATAATTGACTCGACAACGATTGCAACAGTGGCGCCCGTGAAGATATTCTTGGATTTTTTATGCGTCATGGCCGAGGTTGAATTGCAGGAAGGAGACCGGGCTGGAGTCGGGAAGAATGGGTTATAGTCCTTCATTGGCAAGCCATAGAGATTTGTGTTTCCTTTGAATGAGGAGTCGGGGAAAGTGAAGAGCGTCTCTAGAATGGAAACGTTGAGGTGATTGAAGGAAACATTGAAGCTAACGAGTTTGGCAGTGATGCTAGGTTTGATGAATTGGTAGGAACCTCGCCGTGAGAGCGTTGAAGCATAGACTTAGGATTCGAAGCTTAGGGAAGCATGTGAATTGCTTTGTGCGAAGTCGAAAGGTTTGTTGAGGTTTTGGGTTTGGCCATTAGGTGTTTGAGATTGAGAAAAATTGAGAGAAGAGAAAGGTACGTTCGAGAGAGGCAAAAACCTATACTTAAAATCTTTTTGCATACGAGTATATTATTAGGATAATGATATTCCAACAAAATTTTTTGACAAGGTTTTGACACAGTTTACATGGCAGTAGTTTTTTTAATTTTTAATAACTGAAAATCTTTGTTCGCATGTGCAGCTGAGAGGGAAAGAAAAATGACATTAAATGTCCTTTAGAGAGAGAAAGTGAAGAGAAAAAAGGGGGGGAAGTGAAGCCGGTCCATTCCGCAGTGAGAAGTGAAGAGAGAGAAGGTGGAAAGTGAGGCGGCCGGAGTGAGAAAGTGAAGAGATAAAAGGGGGAAAGTGAGGCCTGGGTGGTTTTGAAGTGAGAAAGTCAAGACAGAGAAGGGGGAAATTGAGATTCTGGCAACCATTTCGATTGGTGTGGGTGGTGGGTCGTTATCAGGCAATGCGAGAGTGAGAAAAAGTGGTGGACGACAACGAATTCGTCAGCCCAAGCGTACAATCGACCCTTTGGCGGAGGCCATTTAATTTATTTAAGCCAAAGGTAACGTTTTTCGGTCGTATTACGTAGAGCATGTGTATAGTTGGTTGTGGATGTGGTTGTTGGGTGTTCTTTTCAAAGATATGGTTGGTTAATGAGCATTTTATATCTGTGTTTGGTTGTCCGATCTGTGTATAGGGTGTTGACGTTGGGTAAATTTATTGTTGCCATTACATTTCATATTTTGTGATGCATGTGGTCTGTGTAATGTGTATGGCGTTGTAGGAGTACAAGATGGACCACAATCGTGATGGACATGTTTATTTGTCGGAGGAGAAGAAGGTTTGTTAATGTGGAGTCATGTTGTTATAGTTGTGCAATTATAATGAATGACATTGACTTGTTTGTTATGTTATCCAGATTTTATTTGGTCATTTCTGCAAAACGAAGTTTATCGATGCTATAAACAATAGACTAAGTGTGCAACAGAAGCACTATATTGAAGGCACTCCATTTTGGTGGTTTCCCATGGTAACCGATTCGGTGAAGATTAGTAGGAAACTTTTGAGTCTGTTATGTTACAATTGGGTTAAGAGAATGGGTGGTTTTCGTATTGGTGGGCAAGTCGTAGAATTTAATCTATTAGATGTTTGTTTAGGGTTAGGTTTGAGGGTTTTGGGTGAAAGAATTGATTTAAATGAGACCATTTCGGATAGTGACAGTTTGAATATTTTTGGGGGTGAAACAGTTACTGTTAAGTTGATATACGACTATCTTTTGAAATATGATGATGATGTTGGTGGTGTAGAAGTCTTTTGCAGGATTTACATTTTGTTAGCGATATCAGAATTCTTATTGCCCAATAAAAAGGGTAGTGTTTTCCCCATAATTTTTAAGATAATTGATGATATTGACAACATCGGCATATATAATTGGGGTACATTAGAGTATGAGTACTTGGTTAGTAGCTTGTGCATTGCTTCATTGGGATTGAAGAAGGAGTCAGCTACAAAGCATTTTGATGTTCTGGGTTGTGTTTATTTGCTTCAGGTAAGTACAATATTGTTTTTTATTGTGTTGAAATACTGATGTTGATTTGTGCTGAAGATGTCGTTGTAATGTATTTTATTTGTTGCAGTTATTGTCATTTGATCATTTACTTCTGTGCAACACAAAGTTGACATGTCAGATGAACAAGTTCCCTCGACTTTTGCATTGGATGAATGTCAGAGTTGGTGACAAAGTCATAACGAGAGCATTTCATAGGAATATGGTGAGTATAAGCTTAAAAATACGTTGTTTGTTTTAGTTTGATGTGACATACAGGGAATTTATTTATAATTATTTGTTTTATTGTACAGTGTGTTGTTAATGTGTCCGTGTCAGATGAAGAACTTCATCACGATGTTGTTAAAGAAGCATTTCAACAATTTGGCACTGGCTATAGAAATGAAGAAAAAAAGGACAACGAAGAGGTTCTTCATCTCTTGGACTATGAAGAAGGTGAGATAGCTGGTATGGAACATACAATTTCTGAATTAGAGGAAATGGTTGCAAAATGTAGACCCCCTAAATGATGGTTGTGCTGATGATGTCTTTGATGATGACGGTGATGGAGATGACGAAATGTTTGATGACCCTCCTGCTAAGCCGCATCAGGATGAAGAAGTTGTTGTAAACGATGACGGTGGTCAACATAGCAACATGTATGACCGTATGAAGGCCCAACCACGAAGGCGGTTCAAGAGTGTTGCGACAAGAACACATTTTTCTGTTTATGGGAATAAGAGGAATGCGAAATTGAAATGACCAACATTGGGATGATGTAGTCATGAATTTACCTCTACTGTGGATGTTATTAATGCAATAGGATGTGTGATGTGTATTTTTTTTATTTATTAGGTTTGAACAATCTGCAATGCATGTTATTTTATTTATGGCAGATATTATTTTACATTGTTATGTTTAGTTTGTTGCCTTGTTGTTGAAGTTAAGCATTAATGCATGATCTGTATTGAGCATAAGTTCGTACTAAAAGAAATCAAACCACCCAATTAATATTATGTTTGGACATCTGTACAAAGAAAAAGTTTATGGGGACATAACTGAATTATTGAATTGTCATTAGTGTGAATGTTAAGTAGTGCATGAATGATGGATAAAGGAATTTGTAAGTTACTTATTTGATTAAGTTTAGTCTGCATTTTCGGACTATAGTTCCCATGTAACTCCCCACTTAGTTGTTCGTCACTCCCTAGTTATATTTTGAATTTTTCCTGGAGAATGGGTTATGGTCAAGAATTTGTAAGTCATTGAAATAAGGATAATGATTATAGTGCAATGATCCATATATGATTATAAACGACCTTCCATGAGGTCTACAGTGACTATACAAAAAAATTATTGTAACTCCCCACATACGTTTTCCTTACTCCCCACTTATTTGTGAAATCTGATAATTTGTTTGTGTTGTTTAACAAGACAATCCACTTCATGGAGGTTGCGTGCATGGATAATACTTTGGAATGCCCTTAATTGATTGAAAAAAAGTTTGGAAATTCAGTATATAGATGAGCTTCACTTCAGTCACCCATGTACAGACGAAAAAATAGACGTAACTCCCCATATAGATTGTCGTTACTCCCCAGTTGGTTGTGATATGTGATATTTTTTTTGTGTTGTTTGAAAAATATCACATTCCAGTTCATGGAGGTTGCGTGCATGGACAATACTTTGGATTGCCTTTTTTGATTGGAAAAAATTATGGAAATTGAGCATGTAAATGACCTTTGCTTCAGTCAGCGATGTACAGAAGAAAAAATAGACGTGACTTCCCACAAAGGTTGTCCTTACTCCCCACTTATTTTTGATAACTGATATTTCGTTTTTTATGTTGTATGAGAAACATCCAATTCCAGTTGATGGAGGTTTTCCAGTGGATGGAGGTTGATTGGTTGGACAAAACTTCGAATTGCATTTAATGATTTAAAAATTTATGGAAATTGAGTATATAAATGAACTTCACTTGAATCAGGGATGTACAGACGAAAAAATACACGTGACTCCCCACATAGGTTTGCCTTACTCCCCAGTTAGTTGTGATTACTGAAATTTCGTTTTTGTTGTTGTTTGAGAAACATTCCATTCCAGTTCATGGAGGTTGATTGCATGGAAAAAACTTAGGATTGCCTTTAATGATTGAAAAATTTATGAAAATTGAGTATATAAATGAACTTCACTTGAATCAGGGATGTACAGACGAAAAAATACACGTGACTCCCCACATAGGTTTGCCTTACTCCCCAGTTAGTTGTGATTACTGAAATTTCGTTTTTGTTGTTGTTTGAGAAACATTCCATTCTAGTTCATGGAGGTTGATTGCATGGAAAAAACTTAGGATTGCCTTTAATGATTTAAAAATTTATGGAAATTGAGTATATAAATGAACTTCAATTGAATCAGGGATGTACAGACGAAAAAATACACGTGACTCCCCACATAGGTTTGCCTTACTCCCCAGTTAGTTGTGATTACTGAAATTTCATTTTTGTTGTTGTTTGAGAAACATTCCATTCCAGTTCATGGAGGTTGATTGCATGGAAAAAACTTAGGATTGCCTTTAATGATTGAAAAATTTATGGAAATTGAGTATATAAATGAACTTCAATTGAATCAGGGATGTACAGACAAAAAAATATACGTGACTCCCCACATAGGTTTGCCTTACTCCCTAGTTAGTTGTGATTACTGAAATTTCGTTTGTGTTTGCAAAACATCCCATTGAAGTTCATAGAGGTTGGGTCAATGGAGAATAATTTGGATTGCCGTTCATGATTGAAAAAAATTATGGAAATTCAGTTTATAAATGATCTTCACTTCAGTCAGCGATGCATAGAAGAAAAACTACACGTTACTCCCCACATAGGTTATCCTTACTCCCCACTTATTTTTGTAAGTCCCCACTTGAGTACCAGTACTGTGGTTTCTGTATACTGGTTTTAGACTAGTGGTCCTTTGAATGTCCATTTCACGATACATTTAATTATATTCTAAAATACAAAATGAGTGTTCAATGTTCCAAAATCATACATTTAACTAAGTTCAGTTAAGAGTGGAAGTTTTTGACCATAAAGTGTATTGCATATCCCCATATACGTTTCTGCTAGTAACTAGAAAGATGATTACCATAGTTGTGAATAAATCACTTCAAGTCTTGAAACGACGAACAATACGGGCAATACTAAGCAGCAAAATAACACTCACAAAATATAAGGACAACCTAGGAAATAAAGGAACTGAGATACTAAGCACCAGATTCATGGAATTTGTCACATATTTTCACTCATCAGTTGTTTGCGCACCCTTAGTGCTTGAGGAGGCACCATCACTACCAGAGGAACCTTGGCCATGCTCAGTCTTGTTGGTCACAATGGAGGGTTTCACAAGTTTTCGCAATAACTCATCAATCTTGGGATCCATGCATGGGAGGAGGACAATGTCAGGCTTCAAAGTGGCATGGATAAGCTCATCCGTTGGTTGACATATATCTGCCTTTAAGATCTAGTACGACAGAGTCAACAAATGTATACAAAGTCATGGTGTGCGTAAAAAATGACAATATCTCATTAACAATGTTTAAAATTCTGATTCACACCTTCACAATGTTGCGTATTGTAATGTTGACATAGCAAAGACGCGGACGGGGACTGAATGCTACAACCTATTACAAAAAATAATAAAGTAAGACAAATGTTGTTATAGAATGTGGACACATCAATATGATTCACTGTTTAACGTTGGCAACATATGTATTTACTGTGTGCAACAGCAAAATGGCCCCCACTGTCAGGTCTTGTTCGAATTTTGGATTAAGCAGCACCTTCCTATGGACACTAGCCCACACGGTCGCACTGGTATCCTATTGTTGGTTTAAGTGAAAATATTATTTCAAGTATGTCTTCAACAAAAAAATACGAATTGTGTGTTTTTGTATGCTTACCTTTATAGATATTTGCATATCGCCTAGCCCATTTGGCTTACATTGTTTGACAATGCATGCCACAAATGGAAGAATGCTTGTGCATTTGCAACTTGCTAACTGGGTTGCATTTGCAATTTTTCCTTCCTTCAGTAGCCCTGCACAAAACAACTTTTTCAGCAAAATGGCATTCGTTAGCTAATAAGATGGAGAAATGTAAAATTATCACTAACAGAATACCATGGAATTTGATGAATTGCTCTGCCCATAACCATGGATTCGATTTGAAATCTCGTTCGTATGTTGCGGAGGCAATGTCCCGTGCAAATTCTTGAGTGCTTTGAGCATGTTCTTTGTCCCGATTAATCATTGCTGCCTGGACATTTCCTGTAGGTCCTGGAATCAGTGTTGTTGCTGAGTTGCATCTTTTGACGAATGACTTCAAATCCTTCTCTTCAACATCGAGTCCCTGCCACGGTTCCATTACCTAACAATGTACGCCCACATACAGAAAATAAATTCAACCCACTAATACAAGGTCGATAAAAATGACATGTACATGAATACGAAAAGAAATTTCAAAACCTTATTTCGTCGATCCTTTATAACTACAACGAATGAATATAGTGGTGCTTTGTGGTGGTCCGCAAAGTGTTGAGCCAATGGGTCCAGTACTTATACTAAAATGTTGTTAAGCAAAATGACTATAATACCCTTACCTTTCTTGCATTGTAAGTTTGTATTTAAAGCTGTCTGTTTCCTGTTCCATCGAGCAGAAGTAAAGGTCTGTCCAACTCCCCTCACCTACCAACTCTTAACCCACATTTATGGCACCACCTTCCCCATTTTGAAGATGGAGTTCATTGATGTCTCATAATGGTGAGCCCAGCTACTGAAAAACGCATGAGCCATAACTACGGACATCACCATAAAGGCATGTAGGTGGCAATGTTCATTGAAAGTAAGTGATTCACCTTTATATGGAAAGATTAATTTTTTTGTCGTTCAGACCTCTTCCATATCCTCATTAATGTAGCACAATGTGTGCACTATCACAAAAACTACAAGATGTCATCCGTGTGTTTTTTGGTTTTTAGGGTTCAAGATTACATAACGTTTATTTTGAAGCAAAAAATAAAAAAAAATAGCGAAAACATTCCTAAGTCAAGTTGATGCAAATATTAATGTATGTCATTTAATTTGTAGGCATTTAAGTTAGCACAACATTCAGGTTATGGAGCCATTTGACTCAGTAGACAACATCCCCTTGGAGCAAGATTTTGAAATTCATATACCACATCAGCAGCCTGAACAAGTACAGGTAAATAGTGGTCTGCCTGAAAATGGAATAAAACTTTTTTTAACTCTCCTTGACAAAGGATTGACCATCATGTTACTGAAGCACAAAGTGCTGCTGTTGAAACCAAGTATAAACCTCATAGATAAAGGAAGTCATGCGCAAGTAAGTGGGGAGTAGACATAAAATATTGTACTACTGATTCAACATTCAAGGAACACTATTAATAAGTCGCCTTTTTTGATCATGGACCATCAAATATCTCAATCAGATAGACCAATTCAAATACACTTAACGAAACTATCTGGATTTAAAAAGTGTGGTGAGTAAGGACACTGTAACTGGGAGTTGGACCACAGTTTTTGAAAAAAGCTGCATTACAACGAACTGTATAAAAAATAGACGCCCATGTGGGGAGCAAGGAAGGTGTACGTGGGGAGTTGAAGCAAAGTTTTCTCAACAAAAGTGCAAGACATAGAAAAAAACCTAAGTAAATTGTGGTCAAGCCTTAAATTGGAGCATTCGTTAATAAATAAATTACTTGGCGTGACTCAAGCGTTATCCATTTTCAAACAATTTAATTTAATATGACTCGACCCTCACAGAACCCCAAAGATAAACTTCATAGAAAAGCGGGGAGTTAGTCGTACCTAAGTGGGGAGTACACTTTCACTTTTTCAACACTGCTTCAACATGGAAGAAAAATTGTTCTTAAGTAGCCTTTTGGAACCGTTCACCATGCAGTTGCTAAATCACGACGTCTAATTGACAAATTTAAATTCAATGAACGGAAGTAGGTGGATTTAAGATGGTCACACAACTGTATAAAAAACAGACGCCCATGTGGGGAGCAAGGAAGGTGTACGTGGGGAGTTGAAGCAAAGTTTTCTCAACAAAAGTGCAGAACATAGACAAAAAACCTAAGTAAATTGTGGTCAACCATTATTCCTATTTCATTCCTTAACAAATAAATTCTTTGGCGTGACTCAAGCGTTATCTATTTTCAAATAATTTAATTTAATATGACTCGACCATCACAGAACCCCAAAGATAAACCTGATACAAAAGCGGGGAGTTAGTCGTACCTAAGTGGGGAGTACACTTTAACTTTTGCAACACTGCTTCAACATGGAAGAAAAATTGTTCTTAAGTAGCCTTTTGGAACCATTGACCATGTAGTTGCTAAATCACGACGTCTAATTGACAAATTTAAATTCAATGAACAGAAGTAGGTGGATTTAAGATGGCCACACAACTGTATAAACACCTGACGCCCATGTGGGGAGTAAGGAAGCTGTACGTGGGGAGTTCAAGCAATGTTTTCTCAACTAAAGTTCAGAACATAGACAAAAAACCTAAGTAAATTGTGGTCAACCATTATTCCTATTTCATTCCTTAACAAATAAATTCCTTGGCGCTACTCAAGCGTTATCCATTTTCAAATAATTTAGTTTAATATGACTCGACCATCACAGAACCCCAAAGATAAACCTGATACAAAAGCGGGGAGTTAGTCGTACCTAAGTGGGGAGTACACTTTAACTTTTGCAACACTGCTTCAACATGGAAGAAAAATTGTTCTTAAGTAGCCTTTTGGAACCATTGACCATGTAGTTGCTAAATCACGACGTCTAATTGACAAATTTAAATTCAATGAACAGAAGTAGGTGGATTTAAGATGGCCACACAACTGTATAAACACCTGACGCCCATGTGGGGAGTAAGGAAGCTGTACGTGGGGAGTTCAAGCAATGTTTTCTCAACTAAAGTTCAGAACATAGACAAAAAACCTAAGTAAATTGTGGTCAACCATTATTCCTATTTCATTCCTTAACAAATAAATTCCTTGGCGTGACTCAAGCGTTATCCATTTTCAAATAATTTAATTTAATATGACTCGACCATCACAGAACCCCAAAGATAAACCTGATACAAAAGCGGGGAGTTAGCTGTACCTAAGTGGGGAGTACAGTTGACATTTTACTGATTGAACATTCACTAAACACTATTCTTAAGTCGCATTTTTGGGATCGTTGACCATGAAGTTGCTCAATCACGACGTCTAATGGACCAATTTAAATTTAAGGAACGAAAGTAGGTGGATTTAAAATGTACAGAAATGTACAAACAGATGAAGCGGATGTGGGGAGTAAGCACGCTGTAAGTGGGGATTTGGAGCAAAGTTTTTTGACTAAACCTGTAGGACAGGACTTCAATTTGGTAAATACCTTATTCATATTTCATGCTTTAAGAAAATTAATATTTGTCATCATCCAAGTAAAAAGGGGAGTTACTCACCCATATGTCGGAAGTCTAGTTGGACTATTTCAATAGTGCTTCCACGTTGAATAAAAACTATTCTTTAATCACCTTAGTCGACCAATGGCCATCATGTAAGTCAACAATGAAGTCAATCACCAAGTCTAGTACATTAATTAACATTGCATTCGATTAATTTTGTGCATTGACAACTACATAAACCGGTAAAAAACAATTGACGCATATATGGGCACTTATGCATACATATGTGGGGAGTAATGGCAAACTTTTTTAACAAAACTGCAGAAAACGTTAACACAATTACTAAAATGTGTAAACACATCATTTGTGTTTGATTTTTCCCAACAAATATTCCCCTGTATTATCCATTCCAAATGAAGTAATTTGATTGGATGTAGACTTAGTAGAGACAACATTCAAACCTGTGATGGTAAGTGGGGAGTTAAGTGTAACTACTTATGGAGTGGAGTTGAAATTAATCAGTAATGTACAATGAATTAAAAGTTGTTAAATACGTCTACAATATTGAATTCCGTCACACATATAATGCATACATTAACTGGGGACTAAACCAGTAGTATGTGGGGGACTAGTCTACTTTTTCCTATTTTCACTGCAATAACTAATAAACATTTCAACCTGCTGTTGTAACCTGACATACAATTGTCATCCACACATTCCACAGTATAAAATTATTGGTAGCTGCACCATATAAATGGAATCGCGTGGGTGGTTGTGGTCATCCCACAGTATAAATTACATATTACAAAATTTAAATTCTCACTTACACTATGCATTCAACTACAAAATAATCATTAAGTCAAACAGACTGTGTACACTGGACCTGAATGTTTTAAAAAAAAGTATACAAATATCAATCAACAAAGTAAGAATAAATTGTGATTAACTGTTCCAGTTAATATGTACAACAATTGAATGACCTTCTCAAAAAATGTTAAAAAAGTTCATAGCCTACATCATACCACCCATCCTTTTTAATGCACACCTATGTTCTATAAAAGCGCGTCGTAGTACTGCAGGACTTGTTGCCTGTAGATATTGTCAACATCTAGAATCCAATGCCAAATGTATTGCTGTCTAATCAGTTGAAGTTGTTCCTGCCCAACAACTCACAAATATGTTAATGCAAATACATCAATCTTTAACAAAAATTATAATAAAAATCGTGGACTAACCATAACTTACATTACTGTAAGTAGGCATGCTATTGCCATCAAATTTCTTCTGACCATTCCACAAGTCCATCATTTGAAGAACAATAATGCCACAATCGTATCTAAACAACACCACAAATATATGTAAATAAACAAACTTCATCACCAAATTGCAGTGCAATTAAACAAGAAATGATAAACTCACAAGTTCGGTTGAATGGGAGTTATCTCGCAGTGAACTTCAAATTTTGGGAAGTCATCTTCCGAACACTTCATCAACATCCCAAAAAGTAATCCCACATTATGAGCCTACAGTGTCAAAATAATAACGACCCATTAACTTAAGAAACTAGTAATATGTGACAACCTAAACAAAACCAATATCACAATATTCTAATCTTACAACTGCGTTGTCTATTCTTTTACGACTTTTGTTGGAGTGGCCTATCGAATCAAGCACATACAACTTCTTCTCTTGACAATTGACGACGTAACACCACCAATGATCGTCATGAACAATTGGAGCAAACAACTACAACACAATATGACTACTATCAATTAACTTACAAACATTGACAAAAAAATATACAACATACTAAATAATAAATCTCACGAAATCAGTAGATAAAATGTCCTCTAACACAATCAGTCCTGCACGAAAGTAGACAACGTAGTCTCTCAATGTCCATTGACGTCTCTTAACAATCATCCTCCGTGAGTCAGTCAGGACATGGGTCTACATTAATAACATACATCAATACATTATAACTATTCTCAAACAACATAACCAATTAAACAAACATTCTGTTTACCGTATATAAAGGATTGAAATGTATTCTCTTGACATGACCATATCGACGTCGTTCAAAGTACATCATTGTGCTCGCAGCAAATAGAACAACCTACAAAATAATATGTATTACTAATCGTGACGTATAATTGTCGGATTGAAATGTTATAAACAAGCTTCTTACCATATTGTCCACCTTCTTTCTAGGACCAAAACCCCAACACTCATTCGTGCCCAGAATTTGCCCATTGATGTTGCAAACCACCCTACAATAACAGTTTCGTAATTAAATGTCAAACTTATAATAAAAACCAAATAAGTATTGTAATACACTAAAATATATCTAATACCTGTTTGGTACACCAAAAATTGTTATACTGGTATACAACTTCATGTAATCAACTTTAAATTGAGTCATTCGTGGTTGTTGTGGAACATAGGAAACTATGGCTTGAAGCGGTTCAACTTCAACAGAAATGCCTCCATGGGATGCACGGTTCATATCAACGCCTTTCCCGACATCACCACCACTATTTCCTTCAACGACATTTGCACCATCAGCAGGAACTTCTTCATCATCGTCACGCTCTCCAACCTCCACCTCGACCTCATCATCGTCGTTGCCCTGCCCATGTTGCACACCCTTGTCAATTCCACCATGACATCGCAATGATATCTCTTCGCGCATTAAAGTCATTTCGTCCTTCATCATCCGTAGTCGTGTTCTATGGGTTCTCAACCTCTGCAGCAGAACTTTTATCGAAGCCAACTTGATATCCACATGCGATTTTTCAGACTTTTCTTCGTCACCAAGTTGCAACGCTTCACGAATCATAATATTTTGCTTGTCTTCTTCTCTCAGCCTCCATTCCCCACATATCTAATCAAGACCCACACAAAAAAAATTACTATTTCAGAACAAAAAAAAATTGTATAAAGAACAAATCGTTGAACAGAGAAAATACTTTGCTCTCCTGGAACAACTTCTCAATCCGTCTTGACTTGAAGTGAACTTCCGACCACACCAATATTCTCAGAAAAATTAACTGCAATTCTGGGCCACACAGTGAAAGTCTTTCTACAGCCTAAATCTACACGAAACAACATGATGCATTATTTCATTTTAAACATTCTACAAATCAAGATAATTTAGTAAATGAAGTTTAGTCTACCTGCAAAACTGGTGCTGCACCACTTAAGCAAAGCTCTCTCTGTCCAAGTGCCAGAAACCCGCGACTTAAACTTTTAACTAAAAAACTATGGACTGCCTTACCCCAATTGTAATTGCACAGCCCATCTATATCATCTAAAACACTACAAGGTATGTTACTAATTGTTTTTGAATTCCTAGGAAAGTAAAACACAGCAAAACAAACAAATATGTACAAACGACAAACGTTATCAACTTCATTACAATCACTACCTACCAAACCCTGAATTATTTCAATAATGGTTTCAACAGTTACTATTCTGTCTTGCAGAAGTCCACCCAGTACCCCACAAACAGTTTTATCAAAATCTACATCTAATCCAACAACCGACAATCCTAAAGACATGCAAATGTCAGCACAAGTAAACGATATAGACCGTTGCATGGGGTTTCTTCAAAATTTTCAAGCACCTAAACCGCTATAACAGACAACACTGAACGACAAAATTGGGTTCTCAAAAATTCACTAACATTCACCCAAACACCACCAAATCACTTTTCCCCAACAACATCAAAAACAAACATGTACAATACCAACTTCTTCGCAAAACAAAACAAAAAATTCACGAAAAGGAGAAAAATTTCATCATCAACCAACACATTAAGCAAATGTGAAATGGGACCAAAAGAAACTTACAATGCAACGGACACGATCACCAAACGGTTGTCGCCGACCAAGCAGCGTCGATTCGGACTTCCAAATACACTACCCACTTTGAAACCTTCGTCTTCTCGATGGTAGGGACGGTCTTCGGTTACCACTGACAACGAACCTCCACCACCACCGGCGAAATGGCTGCCGGAATCTCTGTGTCACTAAACCACTAACTCCGATCGCAAGTTGGTATTTCCACCTTCTCTCTCTTCACTTCTCACTGCGGAATGGACCGGCTTCACTTCCCCCTTTTTTCTCTTCACTTTCTCTCTCTAAAGGACATTTAATGTCATTTTTCTTTCCCTCTCAGCTGCACGTGCGAACAAAGATTTTCAGTTATTAAAAATTAAAAAAACTACTGCCACGTAAGTTGTGTCAAAACCTTGTCAAAAAATTTTGTTGGAATATTATTATCCATATTATTATTACATACGAATGTTTCTTTCGTAGGTAATATTTTTTAAATAATTTTTATATAATTTTTTATTGTATTTATTTTCTACAGCCACTTCCGTAGAAAATTATTTGTATAAAATAATTTTGTCAAAGTTTGTCATATTTATTTACGAAAATTTCATAGATAATGTTTTTTTCCTTTTACTTACGAATATTAATGTTACCTACGAAATTTTTTGGTAGATAAAAAAAATAACTACGAAAAACATTTCGTAGATAATAGACAATTTTCTTGTAGTGTTGAATGAGGTTCTTGATTATTCTTAATTTACATTCGACTTTTCCATTTTGTAGAGAGGTATATGGGCAAGAAAAACGAAATGTCATTTCGCAAATGTTACAAAAATTTTTAAAAGACTCATTATTGAAATCCTTTCCATTAGCACACTGAAAACATTTAATATTCATTTCAAATTGAGTGTGAATGAATACACTAAAAGACAAGAGACGGAAAAAGGTTGTGATTTTCTACCAATTGGAAATGTCCATAAGAAATCAGTGTAATCATCTAAGAGAAGAATGTAATACTTATGACCTACAAAACTTAAAGTTGGTAGTGATGTCCACAAATTTGAAACATAAAATGACAACTCACCATATTTCCCAATAACACAAGATTCACAAACAAAAGAACAATTAAAGTTTTTGCTCTCAATAAATTTATTTTTCCTAAGGTAGTGTAAAACTTGTGCTTGTAGGTCTCCTAATTGGTTATGCCATAAAATAGAAGAAAGGGCTACAGAATTTGATGGAATGGTGGTTGATGGTGGTGATAGGATAAAGAACCCAATGTTATCATATCTTATTACTAGCATCCCCATCGAAAAATCTTTCATAGAATAATCAAAAAGATCAAATTTGTAACACCCCATTTTAATTAATCATCATGATTAAAGGAAATGTCACACAAAAACATGGTAAGCAAGGTCCTGGAGTATAAATGATACTCCTTAAAGTTATACAAAAAACCAGGAAAGGATTAAGGCACACCATGATGCCAGTTACAAAAGAGAATAAGAAATCTAAAGTATTCAAAATAAAATTCTAAGATAAAGCGGTACATGGGCCACAGTCCTAAAGGAAGACATAAACAAGTAGACTTCAACCCAGATAGTCTATGCAGTGAAATTCCCATTTCCCTATTGATCACGAGGAGTTCTCGCATCTGTTCACATCAATAAATTGATGATCATTACAAAGAGAGAAAACCACACGCATAACAATCAAACAAGCAAAGGGTAAGCTAGAGCATAAATGATTTATCATACAATTACATACAATTTCATAGTCCAAGATGCATAGGTCAACCAATCATGTTATGACTTGCAAATAATACACTAAGACTCAAGACATGACTCATCCGGATACATATAATTAGTCGGATTCAGCGAATGCTTGCACTTGTAGCGGTCTTTACTGCTCTACCGAGCTAATTGTTATAGTGTCTCACTTCCCCCACACACAAGGTTAGTCCTTAAAGAGTTCCAAGCCTTCTGCTATTCTCACCACTTGAGTTAGTACGCTCTATGTGAGACTAACTAACTCTTTAAAGTGTTAGGATACAATCCTTACTTTGAATCCTTACTAAATTATATAAATGATGCACCACCATGAATTTTCACTAACAGGGGTCATGGAATTACGTTTTGACCAACTGAAGCACCACCATGAGATCTCACCTAGTGATTCATGGAATTACACCGTAACCAATGAGGCATCACCACGAAACTATCATGGAATTTCGTCCTAACCATACCAACAACATGTTCCATCAATCAAGTATATACTTGTCATGCATATCAATCTCATGCCAACATTTATTGGTGCTCCCCAAGACGAAGTACTAGGTCGTATAAACTGTTTCCCTAGTAGCTCCTCTATCTGACTTTTGAGCTCTACCAATTCCGCTGGAGCCATACGATATGGGGCCATCGACACTGGACCAGTTCCTGGCACCAGGTCAATAGAGAACTCCACCTCCTTACTAGGAGGTAACCCTGGTACTTCTTCTGGGAATACATCCTCAAACTCGTGCACAACCGGTATCACTAACATCCTTTCTTTCTCTTCCACTTCCAGAAGCGTGAAGATTATGAAACATTGTGCACCTCCTTGCATCTCTTTCATAACCCCGTGGGACGACAACAACTCAGGCTCCTCTGAGTTGGGGAACAACAACCTCTTCTCTCGAAAATCTATAAGGATGCGATTGGCAGAGAGTCAATCCATTCCCAAGATCACTTCCAACTCTTGTAGAGATAAGCAGATCAGATTCACTTTATACCTGCGCCCCTCTACCTCTACTGGACATCTAGCACACAAGGATGATGTCCTAACCAAACCCGACGCCGGAGTAGATACCACAAGCTCACAATGCAGCTCACACACTGGCAGACCCAAACGTTTCACACAAGCATCTGACACAAAAGATTTTGTCACTCCAGAATCATACAACACACAATAATATTTTCTTGTTATCACACAATGACCCATAACAAGGTTACCTGAGCCTGCAGCCTCTACTCCTGTCATAGCGTAGACTTTGCTTGTTGCCTGAGGCCTGTTGCCTTGGTTCCTCTACTGGTGTTGAGCTAGAGCCTAAGGCGGAGTACACGTCACTACTTTGGCAAGGGTGAGACAGTCTTTGCCAAAGTGGCCTTCCTTGCCACAATTATTACAACTGCGATAACCTTCCATATGCGAGCAGACACTCCTCAGATGAGGGCCTCCACAATTTAAGCACTGGACCCTGTTCTGGTGGGGAGGAAAATATGTAGTCACTTGAGACTGATGGTGGGGCCTATCATAGTCCAAGATGCATAGGTCAACCAATCATGTTATGACTTGCAAACAATACACTAAGACTTAAAACACGACTCGTCTGGACACATATAATTAGTCGGATTAAGCAGATGCTTGAACTTGTGGTGGCCTTTACTACTCTACGAGCTGCTCTACCGAGCTGCTCTACCGAGCTGCTCCACTGAGCTAATTGTTATAGTGTTTTACTTCCCCCACACACAAGGTTAGTCCTTAAAGAGTTCCAAGCATTCTGCTATTCTCACCACGTGAGTTAGTACGCTCTATGTGAGACTAACTAACTCTTTAGAGTGTCAGGATGTAATCCTTACCTTGAATCCTTACTAAATTATATAAATGAGGCACCACCATGAATTTCCACTAACAAGGGTCATGGAATTATGTTCTGACCATCTGAAGCACCACCATGAGATCTCACCTAGAGATTCATGGAATTACGCCGTAACCAATGAGGCACAACCACGAAACTATCGTGGAATTTCGTCTTAACCATACCAACAACATGTTCTATCAATCAAGTGTATACTTGTCATGCATATCAATCTCATGCCAACATTTACAACCAACCTTCATCCATATTCCATACCAGAATCATACTAAACTCATCATATTCAGCCCATGAACCATTCCATACAAGCATCACCACTCAAATCATGCCTTAATATAGTAATCCAACCAAGCATATGTCATTCACCCAAGAACAGAGGGAAATAACAAAGCAAAACACATTCTTGCCCAGCCTCTCTCTTAGGCAGAAAGGTTTCGCTCAAGTGAAAGGGTTTTCTTGCTCAGGCACGCTCCTTTCGCCTAGGTGAGAGCTCGAAAAAGGAAACAATGGCTTCTTGCGGTTTCTCGCTTAGGCAAGCCCTCCTCGCCTCGCCTGAGCGAGACCACACCTCGCTCAAAACGAAGATTCGTTGCTTAAGCGACAACTTAAGCAAGAAACCTGGGCGAGTCTCTGTTAATCTTGCCTAGGCGAGGCGTGCTCGCTTGGGCGAGAAAACTAGTGTTAACCATTGTTCTCTCGTGCAACAGTCAAACAAACACAATCCGAATGGCTCAATAAGGCATTTCATAAGCTCACAGTAGCATAACAACCATACAATCGTGAAATAATAGCAAATCAAGCAAAAAATGAAGTGAACGAGTGAACTCTAACTTCTCTTACCTGGAAATAGCTAGTGAAATACTTTGATGCTAAATAGTGAGCACAACAGCTCTAGGAACGGACTAAGAAGGTGGAGAAAGAAATGAGTTCGAACTTGCTTAACAAGGGTGGTACCAAACCCTAGCAAAGAGTTCGCAATTGCTCTAAGAGGGAATGAAGAGAACTGATTTCTGAAAAAGTGAAAGGAATGAGTGGGGTTAGGGTAGTTTAGGGTCTTTGGCTCCTTATAAGCCAGCCCTAGGCCTAACTAATTTGGGGCAGCCCTTTAAAAATGAGGGCAAAATAAATAGTGGGTCTTACATTCTCCCCAACAACAAAAATTTTCAACCTCGAAAATGAAAACTTACTTGGTAAACAGATGCAGATGTGACTTCCTCATATCCTCCTCTAACTCTCAAGTAGAGTCACCTGTCCTCCGGTCCTAGATGACCTTGACAAGACTGACTGCTTTCCCCGATGTTCCTCAACTCGGTTATCCTCCAAAGCAATGGGTGGTACCTTCATAGTGAGATCCTCCTTAATTTGTACATCCTTAGCTTCCAGCACATGAACGGCTTGAACACGTATTTCCTCAACTATGACAAGTGGAATACTGGATGGAGATTTGCCAACTAAGGAGGTAAGGCAATCTCATAAGCCACCAGCCCAATCCTCCTCAATATCTGATAAGGGCCAAGGAACTTAGGAGAAAGCTTCCTTGAGCAGAGATCTCCTCCCACACCAATGGTTCGAGTCACCCTCAAGAACACATGATCTCTAGTCGCAAATTCCAAAGGTCTCCTCCTACGGTTCGCATAACCCTTTTCCCTAATCTGAGATGCCTACATCCCATCCTTCATCATCCTCACTTTCTCAGTGGTTTGCTCTAACAACTTGGGTCCAACTAGCACTGCTTCCCCATCCTGATACCAACACAAAGGAGTCCTACACTTCCTGCTATAAAGAGCTTCATATGGCGCCATGCCAATGCTCACATGAAAACTATTGTTGTAAGTGAACTCTATCAGAGGTAAAACTTCATCCCAAGCACCCAAATGATCCAACACGCATGTTCTCAAAAGATCCTCTAGTGACTGAATCGTCCTCTCAGATTGACCATCAGTCTGGGGATGATAGGCTGAACTCATAGTTAGTTTGCTTCCCAAAGAACTTTGTAAGGTCTGCCAAAACCGAGAAGTAAAACGCGAATCTCTATTTGAGACTATACTTTAAGGTACCCCATGTAATCTTACAATCGTCTTAATGTACAACTAAGCCAACTTGGCCATAAACATTCTCAGATTCATTGCCAAGAAGTGAGCACTCTTGGTCAATCAGTCCACAATAACCCAGATCGTATTGTGGCCTCTAAAGGTCCGTGGCAAATGGGTTACAAAGTCCATGACTATGTTATCCCATTTCCACACTAGTATGTCCCAAGACTGTAGAATTCCACCGAGTCTCTGATGCTCCACCTTCGCCTTCTGACATGTCAAGTAAGCAGACACAAACTGTGCCACATCCTTCTTCATACCTTGCCACCAGAAGGTCTCCTTGAGATCTTAGTACATCTGAGTCATGCGAGGATGCAAACTAAGACGATTTTTATGCCCTTCCTCAAGGATCAACCTCTTCACCTCAGCATCATCAGGTATACACACCCTACCCTGGAATCTCAATATACCATCGTTACCCAAGGCAAAATCCTTTGCTTCATCTGATCCAAGTTGTTCCACTACCCTTTTCAAACTGGCATCCAACAATTGTCTCTCTTTGACTGAGTTAGAGAAGTCACTAGATATAGTCAGGGTACTACATCTAATGAACTCGGATCCCAGTTCCATATGCAATTTCATGTCTCTGAACTTCTTTAATAGTTCCACATCTTTGATCATAAGGTGTGCTTGTTGACATGAGAAGCCAAGTTGGTTTGCTTCTTGAAGATTTGATGAAGATTGAATGAAGCTCTTTTGAACTATCTTGAAGCCATTACCATTGAAATGAAGCCTACATTGATGAAGCAAAGAAGATTTGATGATATCCATGGTGATCAAGGCTAAAACGTGTGCTCTTCAAGTAGTTACATCATTAAGAAAGTGTTTTTGTAGTTTGTAACTCATGTTGTAGACCTTAAAGCATTAATTAGATGTAGTTTGGTCTTTATTGTGTTTTTAATCTATTGAATGATTTTTCAACAGTTAAAATGTCTCTTTTAATTTGTTGAATGGTTTTTTAACAGGTTAAAAGGTTGGCTGTAGTAGTCTTAAACTACAACAAATTCAAGTGAAATCAACCGATTAATTTGAAAATTAACCTGTTGAATTTCGTAACAGTTTGACTATAAAAGTTGTGATTTTTGAAAGAGATGTCTGTTGATCATTTTAGAGCACGATTTTGTTCTGGAAACTTGTGGAAACAGGTGTTGCAACTGTTGAAGATTGATCTTGGATCAATTTTTGGAGCTTTTGGCTTGGTTTGAAGCTTGGAGAAAGTGGTTTGTGGTAGGCAAGGTTGTGCTACCACTGAGGTTTGATCTTTCTCAAGCTTTGTGTGTGTGTGCCTGGTGGTTTTCCAGGTCTGCAAGAGGGTTCTTGCTGTGCTAGTGTGATTCTTGTGTGATTCAAGAATCTTTTGTGGTGTTTTTGTATATTTTGGAAGTGTAAAGGTGGATACTTTGTAAAATTTTTGAAATAGTGCAAAGTCAAGCTAAGGTTATCTTGATAAACTGGATGTAGCTCATGTTTGAGTGAACTAGTATAAAAATCTCATGGTGTCCTCTCTTCTCTAACCTTTCTCTCTTGCATTTTCATTTTAAAGTTTCAAGAACTTGTGCTTTAATCATCTTTTTCATGTTCTTGCATGTTTTCATGGCATCTACAGCATTGAGCATGTTTGTATGATCGTTTGGAACTGGTCTTGATCATTCTTGAGCATTGTTTCTGGTTTAAAATTCAAATTCGCATTTCTACATTTTTTCCAGTATTTCAGTCGACTGCTTTTTAGTTTCAATCGATTGATTATACCAGAACAAAATTTGTTTAGTAAAATCAATTTGTTAACTCTGTTTTTGATCGATTGAAAGTGTATAGTTCAGTACTGTTTGCATCCTAATTTGGTGATCTATTTGATTCAATTAAAGGTGGTTTTTAGCTTGCAAAAATAGCCTAAATTTTTAACTAGCCAATTCAACCCCCCTTCTTGGTTTTCAACCATTTCAAAACTAACAATTGGTATCTAGAGCAAGGTACTTGAAATTTGATTAAGTAAGGTCCTAAATCTATTTTTGAACTACTTGAAATGGCTGAAAACAAGTTACCCTTTGGTGAAGGTGCCTCAATTCATAAACCCCCTATTAGGGATGGCAACGGGGCGGGGCGGGGACGGGTTTCGCTATCCCATACCCATCCCCAAAAAAAAAAAATTCATCCTCATCCCCATACCCAAACCCAACAGGTATCAAACTTTTGTCCCATCCCCATCCCCACCGAGTAACGTGTATAATTTAGTACCCATACCCATACCCGTTGTCTTACCACTTCAATGTTAATTTTAATTAATTTTTTATAAAATAATAAAAAATTACGGTAAAAGAAACATAATATTATCAAATATATAGGACGATGGTTGTTTCTTCAATATCAATTACTTTAAAATAAATTATAATTGGTTACATTTTAGATTAGAATACCAAATAAAATTTCATTAGAACAAAAATATTTATTAAATTTGCAAACATTAATGAAACCTAGTTGATAAAATTTAAAAATATTTTTTAAAAATATAAAAGAAAAACAAATATTCAAATTAAAATATATTTTAAATGTATGTTGACTTCAATTTCTTAAATTCTAATCAATATTTTTTTTATACACTAATAAAAGTTAGGTTAAGTTATTCCTTTGGTACTCATTTTCGTAGCAAAATATCAATTTGGTCCCTCAATTTTTTTTATCTTAATTTGGTCCTTATTTTGGAAAATTTGATGCAATCAAGTCCTTTCTATTAGTGGTGTAGTAACAATGTTAAATGGGGTGACATGTGTGAGTTTCTAGATTTTTTGAATATTTTATTATTTTTTTTTTAATTTTTTTATTATTTTTTTAAAATGTTTTAAAAGAATTAAAAATTTGTCACGTGTCAAGCTGACATCGTACCACGTGGCCGTGACAGTGCCACATGTCACAATTATGCTAGATGTCATTTTCTCATTCTCAATTTGGTCCCTATATTTTAATTTTTGTCTCAATTTAGTCCCAATTTTTGTAAAAATTGTGCAATTTCGCCTCTCTCCAAATTGAAACAAAAATTAACTTTTATATAAATGTTATACAAATATTTTTATTAATATTGATTTTTTTATTCAAATTGATATTTTTATTACATATTTTCAACAAAACTAAGTTTATTTAAATTTGTTTCACATTCGATTTTACTTAACATTGTTTTCAAATTTTAAATTTATTTGCTTTTATTGTTACATAAACTAGTTAATTTTTCTTAAATTTATATAATTATTCTTTTTACACCAACTAAAATATTTGTATAGAAATTATTGAATTTTACATATTTTAAAATATGCAATTATTTAAAATATAAATTCAAATAAAAAACAATATTAAAGTATGATGTAATAAAATATCAATATAATTTATGATTTTTTTTTGTTATTAGCATTATTTTCTATTAACAACTTTAAAATAATTTTAAATAAAGTTTAATGTAAAATATAAATTAAAATAAACTTAATCTTGTTAAAAATATTAACTTGAAATATCAATTTTGATAGAAATATTTGTGCACATTTGTATACAAATTTAATTTGGTTTAAATTTGGAGAGGGACAAAATTACACCATTTTTACAAAAATTGGGAATAAATTGAGACAAAAATTAAAATACTGGGACCAAATTAAGAATAGGGAAATGACACCTGGCATAATTGTGACACGTGACACTATCACTGCCATGTGACACGATGTCATCTTGACATGTGGCAAATTTTTAATTTTTTTAAAAAATTTTAAAAAAATAAAAAAAAAAATTCAAAAAAAATTCAAAAAAAATTCAAAAAATTCAGAAACTTACACATGGCGTCCCATTTAACACCGTTACTGCACCACTAACGGAAAGAACTTGATTGCATCAAATTTCCCAAAATAGGGCCAAATTGAGATAAACAAAATTGAGGGACCAAATTGATATTTTACTACGAAAATAGGAACTAAAGGAATAATTTAACCTAAAAGTTATAATACATCACTTGATCAAAATGCCGCAAAAGATCTTTTGAACTCCAATATATGTTGGATGGTGATAAAAAAATATCCATGGCAATTACATTAAATTTTTATATTGAAGTAAATAAAAGTTATTTATATAATTATAGTGAAAATATTATAGTATGATTGATAATGAGTTAGAAAATAAAAAATAATTAGATAAATATATCAAAATAGTATTCTACATGATTAAAATAAACAACAATAAAAGTATTAAAAAATAACAAATGTGTGTCTTAGAAACAATTTGAGAGTCTACTGAAAGAAATCGCACAAAGGAAAATAAATGTATAATTAAGGATATGATAAGATGAAAAATACCTTAGAGATCTATTTTCTTTTTTCAAATATCAACATATATACTCAATGGTCAATAAATAACCAAAATTGTTTTAGAGAAACAAAAAAAATTGTTAAAATGAAACAAAAAATATTAATAATAAGTAAATATTTTTTTTATATTACCTTGTAAATGAAAGGTTTATGCTTTTAAACACTTAAATTGAGAGTACAAACATTCTCATGTGAAAGAAAAATATACAATAAATAAAAATATTAAAAAATAATATAAATATTCAAATGTGAGACATAAAAAAATTTAATTACATACATCATTTTAACATAATTATACAAAGATTTATGATAAGATGAAAAATATATTGGATACGAATGAGTTTCATACAAACCAAATAATTAGAAGAAATAAAAAAAAATTATATATATATGGTTACTTAATTAATTATGAAGATTTTAATAATTTAAACGGGAATGGAGATATGGCGGGGACAGGTATTGTGGCGGGGATATGTACATCCCCATACCCATCCCCATACCCAATTGAAAAAGTCGGGGATTCCCCATACCCATACCCATACCTAGTCAATGAGGGGATTCCTCGTCAATCCGGGGACAGGTGCGGGCAATACCCACGGGGACGAATTTATTTACCATCTCTACCCCCTATGTTTAGTGGCATTAATTACCAATTTTGGAAAATTAGGATGAAAATCTTTATTGAGTCAATAGATCAAGGGATATGGGATGCAATCATAAATGGACCATATAATCCTAAGCATATTATTGATGATGTGCAGGTTAATAAGCCATGGACTCAATGGAATGAGGAAGAAAGGAGGAGAGCCCAATATGATTGCAATGCAAAGAATATCCTCACTTCATCTCTTAACATGGATGAGTTTTTTCGTGTTTCACAATGCAATAGTGCCAAGGAAATGTGGGAGGTTCTTGAAGTGACTTATGAAGGAACCAATGATTTTAAGAGAGCAAGAAAGCATGCCTTGATTCAAGAGTATGAGCTATTCAAGATGAAACAAGGAGAATCTATAGCGGATGTGCAAAAGAGATTCATTCACATAGTCAACCATCTCATAGGCTTGGGTAAGGAATTTGACAAGGAAGAGTTAAACATCAAGGTGCTAAAGTGTCTTGATAGATCTTGGCAACCAAAGGTCACGACGATCTCAGAAACAAGAGATCTATCCACTTTGACTACAGCTGCATTGTTTGGTAAGCTTAGGGAGCATGAGATTGAGATGCAAAGGCTTAATGAGCTTGAGTTAAGTGAGACAAAGGTTAAGAACATAACCTTGAAGACTAGCACCAAGAAGAATGAGGAACTCGAGGATGAGGTGGCTGAATCAAGTGAAAGTGAGAACTTGAATCTCCTTGTCAAGAGGTTTGGTAAGTATCTCAAAAGGAAAGGTATCAAAGGTAATCCCAAAAGAGTATTGATAGGAAAAAGGAGAAGAAGCCAAAGGAGAAACGTGTATACATTGCATGGGAGGACAATGATGATTCAACAACAAGTAGCTCCTCACAAGATGAGAGTGAAGAAGCCAACTTGTGTCTCATGGCTGGTTATGAGTCATCTTCCTCAAGCCAATAATTCAACCGACTGTTTTAGAAATCAGTCAGCTGAAAAATCCTGCACAATTTTGAAAAAACAAGTGAAATACCTTATAAAGACCTGTGCAAGGTTCACAAGAGGAGAAGCAAACTTAGAAGCTGTTCTTGGTTCACAAAATTGTGTGTTTGGCAAAGCTGGACTTGGTTTTAATCCTTCTTTTCAAAAGAAAACCAAGAAGTTCTCTAGTTTCTTTTCAAAAAGTATGCCAAGTGACATGCCATTCATTTCATGCAACTACTGCATGCAAAAAGGTCATGTTAATAAGAATTGTCATGCTAGAAAGTATGATGTTCCTAAAGGGATTATGAAATGGACCCCAAAAGGATCTAGAAAGGCATAACCATGTTGGACCCAACCTATAAAAGGGTACCATGTAATGTATATTTGTTTTGCAGGTTATAAAAAGTGAAAAGAAAGACTTGTGGTACCTTGACCAACTTAGTGACAAAGGTTTTATAGTTGTGTTTGAACCAAATCATTGTCTTATCTATGATGCATTTAGTAGTATTGTATTGATAGAAAAAAGAGTCAACAATATATACTTGATTGATCTGCATCATGCATCATATAATATACATTGCTTTCTTATAAATGAAGGTGTTTTTCTAGGCTATGCTACACAAAGTCATGCATATAGAGTCTATAATAAGAGATTGATGACTGTTGAAGAGTCTATGCATGTTGTATTTGATGAAACTAACCCAAAGTTGCAAGATCAAGTGTCAAAGAATGCAGATGCGAAAGATCTACTGTAGGAGCAGATTTTTGCTATAGAAAAGCCCACTGCTACAGGAAATCAATCGGTTGAAAAAGCAAAATAGTCGACTGAAAAAGCTGCAGATAACAACTTGCCCAAGGATTGAATCCAGCCTAGAGGTTTATCAAAGGACAACGTCATAGGTGATATCAAACAGGGAGTATCCACTAGACGTATGATTGTATTTTGTGAACATGTTGCATTTGTATCTCAAATTGAACCTAAGAATGTGAATGATGCTTTGAATGATAGTAACTGGATTATGGCTATGCAAGATGAACTCAATCAATTCACAAGAAATGATGTGTGGTTTCTAGTGCCTAAAACTAATGATATGAATATAATTGGAACCAAATGGGTTTTTAGAAACAAAACAGATGAAGATGGTAATATTGTAAGAAACAAAGTTAGACTAATTGCTAAAGGTTATAATCAAGAAGAAGGTATTGATTTTGATGAAACTTATGCACCTGTAGTTAGGCTAGAAGCTGTGAGATTACTCTTAGCATATGCTTGCATGTGTAACTTTAAATTGCATCAAATGGATGTGAAAAGTGCATTCTTGAATGGTTTCCTAAAAGAAGAAGTGTATGTATCACAACCTCCTGGATTTAAGGATCATCTTTATCCTAACCATGTTTTCAAATTGAAAAAGGCCTTATATGGTTTGAAACAAGCACCAAGACAATGGTATGAAAGGCTAAGCAATTTTCTCTTATCAAAAGGTTATGCTAGAGGTGCAGTGGATAAGACACTCTTCATTAGAAAACTTGATAATGATGTTATGCTTGTTCAAGTGTATGTTGATGATATCATCTTTGGTTCAAATAACAACACATTGTGTGAAGAGATTGTTGCAGCTATGCAGGGAGAATTTGAGATGTCCATGATGGCTGAGCTTACCTACTTTCTAGGGCTGCAAGTCAAGCAACTCAAGCATGGAACATTTTTAAATCAAGCAAAATATTGTTTTGACTTGTTACAAAAAGTTAAAAATGGAGGATTGCAAGGAAGCTGCCATTCCAATTACAACAAATTGTCTTATGGATGTAAATGAGGCTGGCCAACCAGTGGATTCAACCAAATATAGATGGTTGATTGGGTATTTGCTCTATCTTATAGCAAGTAGGCTAGATATTCAGTTTGGAGTATGCTTATGTGCTAGATTTCAAGAAAATCCAAAGGAATCACACTTTAAGGCTGCAAAAAGGATTCTAAAGTACCTTAAAGGAACAACCAATGTTGGTTTATGGTATCCAAGTGATTCTAACATAAATCTTAGTGGCTTTTCAGATTCGGACTATGTAGGGTGCAAATTGCATAGGAAAAGCAGAAGTGGTACTTGCCATTTGCTTGGATCAAGTCTAATCTCATGGAATAGCAAAAAGCAAGCTTGTGTGGCACTTTCCACAACTGAAGCTGAATATATTGCTACTGGACATGGCTATGCACAAATCATATGGTTGAAACATCAACTTCTGGACTATGGTGTAAGGCTAAGCAAGGTACCTTTGTATTGTGATAATACTAGTGCAATCAACTTAACCAAGAATCCAATATAACATTCTAAAACCAAGCATATAGAGATTAGGCATCATTTCATTCGTGATCATGTTCAAAAGGGAGATTGTGAAATCAAATTTGTTAAAACTAAAAATCAATTGGTGGATTAGTTTACAAAACCATTGGCTAGAGATAGCTTTAACAAGCTAAGAACTGAACTAGGCATTTTAGACATAAAGAATGTGGTCTGATGTGTTTGTAGCATGTTAATCTTATGTAGTCATGCATTGGTTTCATAAAAATCTGTTGTTGTATGCAAAAGTTGAAAACTATCATAGTCAACCTGTTGATTTTGCATTTCAACATGTTGATTTCACTTAAATCTGCCTCTGTTTGCACAATTCATGATCTGTCAACCTGTTGATTCTGTTTTCAACATGTTTATTTCACTTAAACTGCCACTGAATGATGAAAAATTGATCTGCTATGATTTTTAATCTGTTGTTTTCACAATTCAGTATGTTGATTTCATTAAAACTGAATATGGAAAAATAAAGTTCAATTTCACGATTTTCAATTGATTGATTTTCAAAATCAGTCAGCTGATTTCACTTAACCAGATTCTATTTTTAATCTCTAATGCTCTGATGCTGTTTTAGTCGACTGATTATGTTTTTCAACGTGTTGATTTTACTTAAACTCTACATTTACTCACGAATTGAATTGTTAACTTGACCTAGTCAAAGAAAGCATTTTTTTTGTTAGGTACTATTTGCTCTTAACTGCCCATTTCATCAGCCATGTGTTACTTTTACAGATTTGTTTGACCAAAAAGCATTCTAGTATATAATTCCAATATGCATGCAGCTCACATGATCTGAACTGATTGATTCTCTCATAAAAACACATTGAAAACATCATGAATGCATGAGATACTGTTTTGGACTGCATTAAATTGATTTGAGTAACCTAAAAAGAATTAATTAGAAAATTTTGCACCATTTAATCAATTATTTCTGAAAATCAGCTTGTTGAATTATAAATACTGCACTTGTATTGCTGCATTTGCATCATACATCTCTTAGAAACAGTCATACCAACACTCATCATGCCTCGTCGTTCCTAAAGAGCTATCCAATCTGATGATGAGCACTCCACTCCTCCTACTCCAAGGTCTCCAAATCATGAAAACTATGGAAGAATTGAAGCATGGTTTGAGGATCATGAGGACAACATTCAAGTGTTCCTCATTGAAATGAATAGAAAGCAGATCAGCATTCGTAAGGTGCTGAGGTTCTCATGGCTAAGGGTTGAAGGCTTTGAGAGCCTATTCCAACAACTAAAGCATCAAAAGTTGAAGTCCTTCCTTAAACTTTCAGGAAAAATCTATCCAGACTTGGTGAAGGTATTTTTCACCAATTTGAAGTTCAAAAATGATGTCCTACTGTCCAACATCAAGGGTGTTCAAATGGAGATCAAAAAGAGAGCTTGGAAAGATGTGGTTAGACTCAAACCAAGGGGTGTGCAAGTGAGAAAAGGTGAAACTGGGGTTGTTCCAGAATTCAAAAAGATGCAATACTATGGCCAGTGCTTGAGAAATCCTATTGCTGAAATCAAACACTTCCATGTTCGTGGTCTCAAGGTGGATCAAAGGTTACTTGGTATGATTGTCACAAAAGTCCTTGTTCCACGTGGTAGCAACCATTCAACATTGAATGAGGGAGATTTGATACTCATGTACTGCATTCAACACAACATTCAAGTGGATTGAATCTATCTGTTTCGTGATCACATGCTCAAGGCCAAGAGGCTCACGGATTTTAGGCTTCCATATGTGGTTTTGGTGTCTAAATTCATTGAATACTTTGGTATTGATGTAGAGGATGAGCTAGAGGAGTCAACTGGATTATTGAACCATACCTCCAACCAAAATCTGCACAAAATGGGCTTTATCAAGGTGGGAAATGGATGGACAACTGCTGGAACTATTGTTGGTGGTGCACATGACCATGAAGTTGGTCCAAGTGGGGCAAATTAAGAGGAAGAACCAACTGCTGGCCCTATGGACTTGATTCCTTACAACCCTCCAGAGGATAGAGGCCATGTGTACTCACATTTTGAGAGGATGGTGCTGAACCAGCTGCGTGAGCTCAATGTGTCCCAACATGAGCATCACAACTATTGTAATGAGAGATTCAATGCATTGGATGGCCAAATCCATGACATCCATGATATGATCCACTCATTCCAGACCAGAAATGATCCTTAGGATGACTGAGTGTGGTGGTTGTTTAGGATCATGCATTGCATCCTTGTGTTTGTGATTTTTCAGTTTCAGTTCTGTTTGTTTCAGTTGGTTGTTTTTCATTTAAGTCGGCTGATTGTATCAGCTTTATGCATCCATTTTCTGTTTTCAGTTTCTGTTGGTTGTATTCCCTTCCAGTATTAATGAAATGAAATGCAATGCTTGTTATCTTTATGCATTTGTTTTGTTTGATGAATCCAAACAGGGAGAAAATTTGGAAAAATTGGAAAATGGATAGGAAAATGGATAATTGTAAACTAAGCATTAAAATTAGAATCAATAATCAAATCTGAATTTGAACTCATACGATTGATAGGGGGAGCATGATCACAGTTGTATACTTGCTAGCTTGTGTGTATTGCTGTTGTAAATATTTTTCAGGTTCACAAGCTTCAAGCTAAGGTATCACTTCATCAATTGGTATCCAACAAAAGGAAGCATTTGCAATGAAAGATAGAAGAAGATAGATGAAAGGAAATAAAGGTTGGCTTCATCAAATCAAGGGGAGATTGTTGACATGAGAAGCCAAGGTGGTTTGCTTCTTGAAGATTTGATGAAGATTGAATGAAGCTCTTTTGAACTATCTTGAAGCCATTACCATTGAAATGAAGCCTACATTGATGAAGGAAAGGAGATTTGATGATATTCATGCTGATCGAGGCTAAAACGTGTGCTCTCCATGTAGTTACATCATTAAGAAAGTGTTTTTGTAGTTTGTAATTCATGTTGTAGACCTTAAAGCATTAATTAGATGTAGTTTGGTCTTTATTGTGTTTTTAATCTGTTGAATGGTTTTTCAACAGTTAAATTGCCTCTTTTAATTTGTTGAATGGTTTTTTAACAGGTTAAAAGGTTGGTTGCAGTAGTCTTAAACTACAACAAATTCAATCAGTTGATTTTGTTTTTGATCGACTGATTTCACTTAAGTCAAGTGAAATCAACCGATTGATTTGAAAATCAACCTGTTCAATTTCGTAACAATTTGACTATAAAAGCTGTGATTTTCGAAAGAGAGGTCTGTTGATCATTTTAGAGCACGATTTTGTTCTGGAAACTTGTGGAAACTCTCTCCTTCATGATCATAGGTGTTGCAGCTGTTGAAGATTGATCTTGGATCAATTCATGGAGCTTTTGGCTTGGTTTGAAGCTTGGAGAAAGTGGTTTGTAGTAGGCAAGGTTGTGCTACCACTGAGGTTTGATCTTTCTCAAGCTTTGTGCGTGTGCCTGGTGGTTTTCCAGGTCTGCAAGAGGGTTTTTGTTGTGCTGGTGTGATTCTTGTGTGATTCAAGAGTCTTTTGTGGTGTTTTTGCATATTTTGGAAGTGTAAGGGTGGATACTTTGTAAAACTTTTGAAATAGTGCAAAGTCAAGCTAAGGTTGTCTTGAAAAACTGGATGTAGCTCAGGTTTGAGTGAACCAGTATAAAAATCTCGTGATGTCCTCTCTTCTCTAACCTTTCTCTCTTGCATTTTCATTTTAAAGTTTCAAGAACTTGTGCTTTAATCATCTTTTTCATGTTCTTGCATGTTTTCATGGCATCTGCAGCATTGAGCATGTTTGTATGATCATTTGGAACTGGTCTTGAACATTCTTATGCATTGTTTCTGGTTTAAAATTTAAATTCGCATTTCTGCATTTTTCCCAGTATTTCAGTCGACTATTTTTCAATTTCAATCGATTGATTATACCAGAACATAATTTGTTTAGTAAAATCAATCCGTTAACTCTGTTTTTGATCGATTGAAAGTGTATAGTTCAATATTGTTTGCATCCTAATTTGGTGATCTATTTGATTCAATTAAAGGTGGTTTTTAGCTTGCAAAGATAGCCTAAATTTTTAACTAGCCAATTCAACCCCCCCTTCTTGGCTTTTCAACCATTTTAAAACTAACAATGATGTGTGCACCGTCTTCCTACTCAAGTCATCTGCCACTACATTTGCTTTCCTCGGGTGGTACAAAAGTTCAAACTCATAGTCCTTCAAGAATTTCATCCACCTCCTCTGTCTCATGTTTAGCTCCTTCTGATCAAACAGATACTTGAGACCCTTGTGATCGTTGAACAGACGAAACTGGGCACCATAGAGATAATGCTTCCAGATCTTCAAGGCAAATACGATGGCTGCCAACTTCAGGTCGTGAGTGGGGTAGTTTCTCTCATGCACCTTAAGTTGCCTCGAAGCATATGCCACTGCCTTCTTTTCTTGCATCAAAACACAACCAAGTCCCAAATGAGAGGCATCATAGTAAACCTCAAAAGGCTTACCAACATCGGGGATCACAAGTATCGGAGCACTCGTCAACCTTCGCTGAAGCTCTTGAAAGCTTTCCTCACACTTATGTGTCCAAGTGAAAGGTTGGTCCTTTTGGGTAAGCTTTGTCAAAGGCACCACTATCTTGAAAAATCCTTCTATGAATCTCCTATAGTAGCCAGTTAAACCTACAAAGCTCTTGATGTTTGTTGCTGACTTGGGACTTTCCCAGTTAACTACTGCATTAACCTTCGCTGGATCCATTATTATGCCCTGTGCGGATATCACATGCCCCAAAAATTGCATTTCATCCATCTAGAATTCACACTTGGATAATTTAGCATACAAGTGCTTCTCTCTCATAATAGCAAGTATTAATCTCATGTACTCGGCATGCGCCTCCTGAGTTCTAGAATATATAAGGATGTCGTCTATGAAGACTACTATGAACTTATCCAAGAATGGCTTGAAGATCTTGTTCATGTAGTCCATGAACACTGCCGGAGCGTTGGTCACACCAAAAAACATAACCACATACTTGTAGTGTCCATATTGGGACCTGAAGGCTGTCTTCTGTACGTCATCTGCCTTCACTAAAATCTAATGGTATTCCTACCGCAAATCAATCTTCGAGAACACCGATTCTCCATGTAACTGATCCATCAGGTTGTTTATCCGCGGAAGAGGGTACTTATTCTTGATCGTCATTTTGTTTAGCTATCTATAATCCACACATAAACATGAGTACTGGGTCGTATAAGGAAGACATATACTAAGGTCGTATAAGAAATGAGTTCGAACTTGCTTGACCAAGGTGGTACCAAACCCTAGCAAAGAGTTTGCAACTGCTCTAGGAGGGAATGAAGAGAAGTGATTTCTGAAAAAGTGAAAGGAATGAGTGGGGTTAGGGTAGTTTAGGGTCTTTGGCTCCTTATAGGCCAGCCATAGGTCCAACTAATTTGGGACAACCCTTTAAAAATTAGGGCAGAATAAATAGTGGGTCTTACAAAATGCAATAGACACAAAATTGTCAATTGTTAAATGACGTATAGGGGTCAAGTTTTTAATGCATTTAGGGGCATCCAAAACATTGTTTTAAGTTAAAGATGGTAAGGAGGTAATAAAGTTGTTTGTCCATATCCCCCAATTGAATTTTCATGTCTACTGCCAAACATTGTACTTTTGTTATTGCTCAAATTAAAATAAGACGAGAGAGTACCTCAAAAAGTTAACATGTTTTACATTGCACTAGTGTCAATGTACCGTTTCTCATGAGATAAAGTTATAATTAGGTATCTCAAGAAGTTATCATTAGGAACATTTAGAGATAAAGTTTGTGTTACTGCATTAATTTGGTTGGGTACATGTTGTGAAGGAGGTCCATAAGCACTAAATGTTTATTGTGGACGAATGCCAAGAATTATGGGCTAACATGCATGACGAGGCGGAGTCCATGAAGATGTGGAGTAAGGGCATGGAGGAGAGGCCCATGGTTGTTCTTCCCAAAGCTCCCATTGTGGATATGATATCCACTGGGATTCTTGATGCTGCCACGGTCGTTATTATGATGGTCCATCATGTTGCTTTCCGTTGTTGTTGTAGTAGTTGTTGTTGCGACCTCTACTTCGATTTCCACCAGTTTTGGCCACATTTCGGGTATTGTTGCCATGACTAAAGGAAGGATGATATGGTCTACAGTAGAAACACTACCATAGTTCTCATTTAAACTCACAATTAACTGAAGTATTAACCTATTATTTGAGACCGTTGCACCAACGTAAGATAGTTTATCAACAAGCATTTTGAGTTATTGGCAGTATGCCAAGATGTTAGGACAATCATCCATATGGATGTGAGTGAATTGACAGAGAAGATGCAGCGGCGCGCGAGGAAGAAGTAGAGGAGTTCACGTTTTTGTGTCCTAATTAAACTATATGGCCTCGGTTCAATTAATAAACGAGACATATAGTCCTATTTGGCCCTGGTCCAGTGCCACTCGAGGCCAAAGATGTAATGGCTAGTGGCATTTTTTAAATTTCTAGCCACGTTTTTGGCTTCGGGTTTGTTCAACCGAAGCATATAAGCACCTTTTGGCATCGGTTTTTTTTGAACCGAAGCCTATAACCCCTTTTGGCCTCTGGGTTTTTCTTGAATCGAGGCATAAAAGTTGCCTGAAATTGCAAAAATGCCACTACGTCATTATATGTTTTGGTTCTTTGTCAACTGAAGTCTATAAGGCGAGGTAAAAATGCAATTTTGCACTAGTGATAGTGCGTAAGACTTTGTTGTCTTAGAAGATATTTTGTAGTCACTCCATGCTTGTTATTCATTCGAGTATCATGCAAAATGGTGTGCAAAAGATCGTTGGAGATGATAGCATAATTCCATTGAAGTACAAGTTCATACCAAAGTACTAGATCGACTTCGACAACCTTTTCTTGTGCCATGTTAGTTGCTTTTGTTATGGATACGAGAATGTGATCAAGGACTTGGTATGTTCGATAATGGATTTTGAACATCTCAAACCATTAAGAATAATGACCCTTTTTCATCTCTAAATTGGTAGGGATAAAATTCTTAATGTTAACAACAATTGCGGGTGAAATTTGTGGTGATTTTTAATCATTGATTTCTTTTTTCTTTATTAACAAAAAATAATAAGATTTAAAACATATTTATTATAAGCTGATCTTAATATATATATATATTTATATATTTATATATTTATATATTTACATGTGTGATGGTTATTTTATTTGTCATAAATATTATTCATAATAAATATCATTTATAACGAGTTTTAACAACTACAATTTACAATGTTAACTATCAAAAATTATATTTTTAAGCACTTATATTACAAGACTCTACAAATAAACATTCAAAGTATAAATACATCAAATTATATAAAGACTTATTACAGTTTTATATAGAATCTTTTAATCTCTTTGTCTCCAAGTTTGACGAATTAAGGTTAATGGGATAGAGATCAACAGAAGATGAAGATGAAGGCCATTCAATTGATAAACTTTGACTTTGTGGCACCGTTAACTCCTTTTGTGTTGTTTGATTATAGTACTGTCTCATTGCTTCTAACTTCATTTCATCCATTACTTCACTTGTATTTGAAGTAAATTCTGAAACAAGACTTTTGCCTTCAAGCATGCTAACAACTGAAGACATGGTGGGTCTAAGATTGGAAGTGGCGTTGGTGCACAGAAGAGCCACCTTAATCATCACCATCACTTCTTCTTCATTGAAATTTGACCCTAGTCTTTCATCAACTAACTCAATTAATTTGCCTTCTACTTTCAACACACGTGCCTAACTTGGAAAGGAAAAAATCATTGAGAGTCTTTGTAGAAAATCCAGAACATAGAATTACACAATTGAACACCATAATTTTATAAATTAACGCAACACAATATGTCACATATATGCCTTCATTTAAGGAAAATTATGAAAAACAAAAGTATGAAGTTCATCACAATTGCTATTATAGATGAAAATTGTATGACACTATTTCTTTATTACACAAAACAGAAAGGGTAATTAGATTATGTTATGGAGTTTTTAGATTCGCATGAATAATAGATAAGTTTGTAAATAAAATTACCGAATCAAGAAGACACATCGTTCCTTCCTTTGGTCGGCGGATTGTGTTACTCTTTCCACTAACAATTTCCAAGGCAACAATTCCAAAACTATAAACATCTGCTTTATCTGTCAAATAACCATGCATGGCATATTCGGGAGCCATATATCCGCTGCAAAATTGAATTGCATGATTACATCACTAAAAGAAAATTATGTTTTAGTTTATCTTTTTAATAATTTGGAAATTTGTGTAAGTTATCATAATTATGTAAGATATGATCATAGATGAAAAGAAAAGAAAGACTAACTAGGTCCCAGCTATTCGAGTGCTTATATGAGTGTTGTCTTCATCATCAAGTTTAGCTAAACCAAAATCAGATATCTTTGGATTTAGCTCTTTATCAAGCAAAACATTAGTGGCCTTGATGTCCCTGTGAACAATTTTTAATCTTGATTCTTCATGTAGGAAAGCCAAACCTCTAGCAATACCTATGCAGATCTTCTGCCTTGTTGCCCAATTTAATTTCAAACTGTGTTCTTCATTACCTTTGCAATTTCATAAAAGTTGACAAGAAATGTTTAGTCAAAATAAAGTTGTTATGTGAAATAAAAAATAAATCAATGTTGAATACTATAATGATTTACCAAATAAAGCCCGTGCTAGATTATTGTTTTCCAAATATTCATATACCAACAATAGTTGATCTCCATCGACACAACAACCATAAAGTTTAACCAGACAAGGATGTTGCAAAGCTGAGATCAAGCCTATCTCATTTATGAACTCACGGTTTCCTTGTTTTGATTTAGATGAAAGCAGTTTGACTGCTATCATTGTGCCATCCCACAAAATGCCCTACATGTAGGGAATGTGGAATACATTTGATTAGAGGAAATTCATCAATAAGTAAATAATATCAACTATGATAATGAATCAATTACGAAATTCAGAAAAATATATATACTTTTTGGATACCTTATATACTGGACCAAATCCTCCTTCTCCAATCTTGTTGGAAATATTAAAATTATTTGTTGCTACTTTGATTTGACGTAAGGTAAATACACCAGTTTTCAAATCTAAATCCTTGAATTCTGCATCGATTGAAATCATCATTAATATTTTTGAAAAATGAGCATAAGTATGCCCTAAATTAGATAAGGAAACATTTAACTACACACTACTCTTTTCACTACACTAGTTCTACATCTTAAATTGTTAATTCATGTGTATAAAAAACATGTTTGAGTTTTGATAATTCCAAAGTATGTTTGAGTTACAGAGGTTTGTCAATCAAATAAATAATAGTATATGCTCCATACTCACCTTTAGCTAATGAATTATTACTTTTAAGACAAAATCTCCACCAAAGTATGCCAGCCACCAAGATGAGAATAATTGATATTGCAACCACAATGAGAATAATTGATGTTGCAACCCGTTTATGACTTGGTGGTGATGGGGGTTTAAAATCTGTTAGTGATAAGAAGAATTACATGTATAAATTAATATTCTAAACGTAAACAACAGAAATAAAACCTGGAGAAAAGAAAACCCACCAGAAGTGACAGATATTGCTGAAATAAGAGGGCCATATACTGATCTTTTTGGAATACCAGTTGACCCTTTTCCTGCCCAATAGAAACGAATCTCTAAGGTTGAGTTACTCACAGAAGCAGTAAAATTTTCTATATGTGCCTTTCCAGCCCCTTGTGCTATCTTTGCTATATTGAAATCCTTCAATACTCGTTTTCCCTGCAGCATTAAAATGTAATGTTGGCAAGAATTGCTTAAGCATGTGAAAAAAAAATTATACATGTAAAATGCATTGTAAGTGATACCTGAATGTAGACATCAAAAACGCGTCTACCTAGGCTTTTGTAAGTGTTATCATCAGTGAACATTATCTCAGCAAAGTGAAGTTTTACTGTGTAATTCCCATTTGCGAGGCAAAATCCATAATAAGTTAAAGAAAGAGGAGAGATTCTTGCAGTGCTATATAGTTTAGCTTCATCATCCGACATAGAAAGCCTTGATATGTTTTGTACTTGGTAGCTACTACGTGCTTCTTTTTCATTGTTAGCGTCCAGTAGGAAACCAGTATTGCTAATTGCCCAATTTGACATCGACGAATAAGCCACTTCTTCGGATTGAACGTATAAATCACGATCATATGTTGTATCTCCAATGGTTATCTCTTCATTTCCACCACAATTTATATGGAAGAAGTAAAAGGCTAAATAGGAGAGAGTAAAGAGTTCAACTTTAAAATCAAATAAAGTCTTAGTGATGAGATCTTAAATACTATAATGCTTACAAAGTACGATAATACTTATCTTACACTTTTTGATTAATGTTGTTTGTTTTAATGGTGAAATGTATTAATTTTTCTAATTGGATTAATTATATTTTTAGTTCTTGATCTTTGATGTGAAATTGAAAATGTGTGAAACACATTTTTCAGCTGATATTGAAGCAAAAACAAGAATGTATCAAACTCTTTAAACAATTCAAATACTAGTATGAAATGTGTTTGAAAAAAAAAATTAACTAATTTGATTAAAAGGATTTTATCCACCCAATATAAAAGTTTGAGAATTAAAATATATCAATATTTCAAACAAAAACAAATTTTAGTTTTATATTAAAAATTAGGAATTAAAAACATATTTAACCTTTTCGAATTTTATACTATCTCACTTTATACTATCTCACTTGTGTAGTTGATTTTTCTAATTCTATACTACCATACTTAAAATTCAATTAGCTACTCAGTGTGCAAGACATATTACAAAAATCCCTGTAACATGGGTTCTATTTATACGAAATAAAGAAGTTCTATCTTTATTTAGAATGTGACTTTAATCATAAATTAAAATTAACGTTCTTGGCAAAATCCATTTCCTTGTTGAAACCATTTCTTCTTCTTCCAAATCGGACCATTATATAATTTATGCATAGACACATATTTCATATTTCTTTTCATATTTATATTCAACAAATCTAAGCATAAACAGGTTCAAATACTAAATACTAATGAAACAGTGAAATTTTGATACATAATTTACGAAAGTTAGTTTTCGATTCACTTACTCTTACGACACTTGTCCATTATACATAAATAGGGTCCTCTGAAAGAAATGAAAAGGACTAAACAAGTAAGAGCATATCCAAGTCAAATAAAAACATATTTCACTATAGAAAAAATAAAACAGAATATATATATATATATATATATATATATATATATATATATTTATTTATTTATTTATTTTTCTTTACAGAAATAAATAATCGATTTATCAAGTCATGACCAATAAAGTAATTAAATTAATCAATTTTAATTGTGTCATCAATTTAAACTATATTTTACTTGATAAAGGTCCAATGTATCCGAAATAAAACTTACGAGTTGTTCTCACTTGAAAAGCTTGCAAAAAGATTCCTAGGCATGTATATAAGACATAGATTAGTCGCAAATAAATTCGTGAAACATAGCAAAAATAATGAACATGAATATGCAATATTACTTCTTTTGATCTTGACATCGTGGTGCTCTTTCATTATCGTTGCTGAAATTGTTGTATGAAAGATCTCTGCACAAAATGTGAAATGTGGTAAAGAAAATAATTTGTCAAAAAATTGTATATTAAACCATGAAGAGCAACTCAATAATTTGATCAAAGGAAACTTACAAAAAATAAAATAAATAACTCACATGGACTTAATCTTCTTCTCAGGTAGTCTCCATTCATTTCTTGATCCAGTTAGAAGGTTTCCAGTCAAATATCTATTATATATATAGTAAAAAGAAAACAATGAAATAGATTCATCAAAATGGTATCTTTGAGGGAAAAAAAAAAAAATATATATATATATATATATATATATATATATATTTTCTTTTAAAATAATTTTATTTTATTTTATATTTTTTTTAATTTTTTTTCTTTTTTTTTTTTTTTATTTTTAAATTTCTCTATTTTACACACTGTATGTAACGAACGTTTTTTGGAAGTGGACTAAATTCACTTAACAACTTCATTTTATTTATAATAATATGCATATATATCACTGTTTTAAATTAAAAATAATTACAATATTTATATATATATATATATATATATATATATATATATATATAAGACATATATTTTTTTATTAAAGAGGGTCACTACAAAAAGCTCTTAAATAATAACTAATTTTAGTAAGTAAGAATTGTTAGTCGTTATATTAACCAATTTGAATACTAATTTATATATTAAAATTTATTGATTATTAAAATAATTATTATTATGAATAAAAAATTATAATTGATCGTTGAATTAGTCATTAATTAATTAAAGACTGATTTAAGAACTAATTCTTTTGGTAATCAAAACATTAGTCGCTAATGTTTAATGACCAATTTATAAACTAATTTTTTTGGTACTAAAATTTTGATAGCTAAAAATTAATTTATAGATCAATTATAATTTTTTTATTATTTTATATTAACTAATAAGTTTCTATTTTATAAATTGATATTTAAATTAGTCAATATTTTTATTAAATTGATTGTTAATGAAATTTTTTTTTGTAATGTAGGAAGTATTTCATTGAAAAATTAGGATACGTACATATTTGTAGCGTTAATCAGTCCTTCCATGTTTGGAATTTTTCCCCTTAATTTGTTGTAGCTGAGATCCCTGAAAGAAAATTGTTTTACAAGTCAAGATAATGAAAAGAGTCACATTCAAAGATAATACGAATATATCATTGTATTTGGGTAAACATGTGATATGAATCATCTAATGTAAATAAAAAAGGAATTATGAAGCATAATCAAGGACTATGATTATTTGAGGCACAAAATATGAACTTATTTGTTGTGAAAAAAAATTTAACGGGCAGACTAATTTCTTCTTTTGGTTAATGAACTTAGTGGTAGTTTTATGCTATATTATGAAAATCATATAAAAATATATAAATATATATAATTACATAGACAAAAATTATTTTATGATGAAAAAATTAAGTAAATACATAATTGGAAAAAAAAAGTAAATCAATGCAAGACAAGTAGAAAACTAAAGTCTAATAACAAAATTTTTAAATAAATTAAACTCACTAACAGTCCACGAAAGACCTTTAAAATTTATTATAAATTGTTAGAAATCTTTGTTTTGAAAGATTTATTATTAATTTTCTTTTATGACCGGGCTTTCTGTAGTTTAAACTAACTTTTCATTCTGTTCAGAACTAAAATCTTTCTTCTCATTAAGCATTTTAATCCATTTAAAAACTATTTTCAATTTTTTCATAAAATAAGTTTTAGACATTAAAAAGTTAGGAATTATTTCATAATTACAATGAAATAAATCTAAACGTTGTAAACCTCGTAAACTATTTACAGTGAAAATAATATCCTTCAAAAAAAAAGACATATGAGTCAAGAAATCAAAATTCATCGACACTATATCATCATTAGAAACATATATATTCTTAACAATAAAAAATTTATGCACAATACAAAGATTATTATGATTTGGTTCATGCGAACAACAATATCCAGCAGATATTCTCCCACAAAATATATTACAAGACCCACAATAAGAACCCCAATATTCACCACAGGAGCCACACCATTTCCTTAACCATAGGCTCCACCACAGCTAAATTTACTATGTCATGTATATTTATTTATTTTTATTGAACAACAAATGTAATTTCACGAGGTGTGTTGGTTTGCAGAAGTGCACACGTGAACAAATAATTGTTGGAGTTTGTGGCCACAAAAATCTGAAGCAAACATGACGGTGAAGAAATGAGTGAATCAGAACTTACAGAAGTTTCAAATTTGTCAAGTTTCCAATATATTCTGGTATTTTGTCGTTAATATTGCAGCTCCTTAATATCCTGCACAATAGTTAAATATAGAATAAAGTATTATTCTTGTTCTTAAAATCATCAAGCGTTTTTGTAACACTTTTTGAAATGAAAAATGAAATAAATTTCTGAAATTGAAATTTATTGATATCATGTTGGTGTTACTATTATTTGTGAGAATCTAGAAAATCACATTAAAAGAATGTCTGTGTTTAAAATAATGAGATTCTATTATTATTATTTTAATAATAAACCATTTATATATAAATAAAAATTTTATAAAAGGATTTTATTATTTAGAAAACACTATCTTTCTAAAACTTTTTTCTCTAAATTCTCTCTAACTTCTCTCTAAAATATGTTACCATTCTCTCATCTTTTTTGAAATCAGAGACCGCCAGAGTGATCACTGCGGCGAGATCTCCAAGTCTGTCCGATTAGAACCTTGAATTGAGTAAGTTATAATTCTGCTCTTTTCTCAGTCTTTTCTTAAAACCTTGCATGTGTTGTAATCTGTATCGCATGTGAGGTTTGCGTATCTTGTAAAAATTCTTTGTCGATCAGTGGCTCTAATGATGTTCTCTGATCATGTTTCTGATACTTTTAAGTTGATTTGTGAGCATCGACAATGGAAAAGGGGTTTTAGGTTTTTGACAGTAGATTGTGCGAGTTAATCTGGTAAGGGAAGCTGATAATTGAATTTAATTAGAGGATACAATGAATGTAATTGTGTGTAATTAGAATTGATTGTTTGAAGTATGATGGAATATGAATTGTTTGATGTTTGGTATAAGTGAAATTGTGATTGCATTGTGTGAATTGAGGTTGAATTGGAAAATGAACACTTGAATCATGGCTCTAATTGGTATCATCTCACTTTGCTTAAAAACCATTTTGAAAACTAGACAATACTGCCATGGAGGTGCCAATTTGGGTCATGAAATCAAGTGAAACATCTCCCAACGAAAACCAGAATATGTGTTGTTTTCTGGTGTGAGGCTGAGCCTTGAAAAATGTGAGAGGATCAGCGCTGAGCGCCAACCCAATGGTGCCTGGCTCTGAAAAATGCGAGAAGAATGAGGCTGAGCGCCAGCCAAGCGGTGCCCCAACGCTGGGACCCCTGCAGGTCTGGAACAAAATTTTAATGCTGAGGCTGAGCGTTGGAATCTGAAGTTGAGCGCTGGCTGTCAGATTTCATCTGTTTGCTATTTTGATGTGTTTCATTGCATTAACTTATCTGAAATGAATTATTTTGACTGTCTTGGTATGCTTTGAGTGAGATTGGGTGAATATGGACCTATTATATGTGAATTATGGAGGAATTTCATGGAGAAATTCTAAGTGTGGATGAGGTAGCAAAGACATAAGGACTCAGTTTTGGTTGGTATCCTGACGCTCCAATAACCATTAAGGCTCATATAGAGTATACTGAGTCATGTCGTGAGGAGTAGCAGGAGGTCTTGGCCATTGGACTCGATCAAGTCTTTGACGCAAAGGAGACTTACTTGGTGTGATGATTGGGTGATAACCCCTTGAGGCTAAACTCTGCAGAGTTTGGGAATCATACACCAATGCAAGCCACCAAGAGGTCTGATGTTAATTGCATATATCCGGATAATTGAGTCTAGAGTTGAATCACGTGTGAGTATTGGAATGTTCATGTGTGAATTTGTGATAATTGATTGTTATTATGCTCTTACTCTAATGTAACCTTCTTTAAATCATTATTAGCTTACCCTACGTGTTTTATGTTTGTTTACCCTTTGTTTTATTCTTTGCAATGATCACTTAAATGTGTGAGCAGAGGAGGCTGCAGGTGGAGAGTTTTCGCGTGGCGTTGATAGTAGGACTGAACAATAGTATCCAGAGGTCCTGTAGATAGGTGTGTTTTGTAGTAAGTGGTTAGAATTTACCTTTCCTTTCTTCTAAAGGTCTTGTACATATAGTATTGTCATTACTCGGTTTTGGATGACTGTATAAGATTATACTTAACTTCCATGTTATCTGCTTTGGGTTATCACTATATAATACTTTGTTTAGTAGTTTAAAAGCTATTAAATGAGATGTTACATTATTTTTTTTTCTAGAAATTATAATTACAGTAAGTTATTAATTTCATATATACCTTCAACAAAAACAAAAAATCTCTTTTTAATACATAATTTAATTTTTTTATTTTTCTTTCTTAGTAAATAATTTTCTTAATTCAAATAACTATTCATAATAAAGAAATTACTGATTTAATAAAAATTATTTATAATAAAATTTTAAAAAATTATTTACTTTTAGGATGAATTTCTTATAAAAAACATTTTATAATTTAATAATATTTTTTTGTTATAATAAAAAAATATATAATAATGTCGATATATGGGGTTCCACTATATATATCCCAATAGTAATAACAAAAAAATGACTTTATTAATTCATAGTTGCTGCTAGCATTAATCGGTACTCTTGTTTTTTATACAGTATAAAGTAATATATAAGGTTTTAAGAAAAAAAATGAAATGTCATTTATTTGTACATTCATATTAGTTTACAATAATTCGAACATTACTTTAAACTATACAAAACGAGTTTTTTTTCTCCTCTATATAATTTATTTCCAAATAATATAGTGTGCTTATATATATATATATATATATATATATATATATATATATATATATATATATATATATATATATATATATATAACTTAATGGTTATCACTTATTTCAATTAATATAATTGTATAAAATCATGTTTTAGCTCTAGCAAAATGTAAAATATTATGTAGTTCTTTTATTAAATTTGTCTTAAGTTGAATATAGATGATTATTAATTTTCTTAAACAATTGGAATTTAATTCTAATTTAATGTTACATAACTGATATTATATATAAATTATAATTTGGTACAAATTTTTTATTGCCTTTTTCACATTGAGGTCTAAATATCGTAGAACACGGAATTAGGAAAAATCAATAACAGAGGACATGAGGCCGAACAAATTAAGAAAAAGTTAGCAAGTTAAGATTTTAAACCAAGTATGCTACTGTGGACCAACTCGCTTCATTCTATCTTTGGTGGACCAATTTTAGCCAAAACGAGTGAGACAAAACTCTTCATCCATTTACATATTAATAGTTTTATACTATCTTAAATTAAGCTTAAATAAAGCATAATTTCTTAAATTAAGCATAAATAAAGCTTAAATAAAGATTAACTTAATTTAATGTCATAAAATATACATGATATATCTATATTTGATGTGGAATTTTTAAAACATATCTAGAATTAAACATCTCAGACAATGACAGAACATAAGTGTGACAGGGAAGTCACGGCTTCCTTAACTATTTTTATTTTATTTTATTTTTTATATATTTTTTAAAATATTTATATATTATTACTTTATTTATATTAATTTATTTTAAAAAAGCTTTTTTAAAATTTAAAAATCATGTTTTTCCTCTCTATTATAATTTTTTATATTTTTTTATTTGGGTTTTTCTTTTTCCGTGCCTCTGTCTCTTTCTCTCCTCTTATTTCTATCTTAATTTTCACCATCAATTCCTTATTATTTTCAAAATCAAATTTCACTATGGCAAAATTGAGGAGTTAAGGCACATTTGGGACCGAACAATTCATTCTTTTGAGTAAGTTCATTTTTTATCCTTTTTTTTAAGCAATATGTTTTCATCTTGTATGTAGTTTTTATACGCTCTAGACATATCTCTATCGGTTAGAGATCATAAAATCATGCTCTAATTGTTGATCAAATTCTTCTTTGTGTAGATAGAGCTATATTAGGCTTTAAAGTTGTGTAAGGGAAGAGCAAAATTAGGAATCTACTCTAAGTTAACGGAAACTAATCATTTAGAAGTTATTAGTTTTCTTAAAATATTGAGTCTTCGTTTTAAGATTTAATTTGGAGTATTCATAATTTTATATTTTTTGTAGATAGGTGAGAGGTGACAAATTTATATTAGAAAAATTATGGTATAGAGTAAAAGAATTGATTCCTTTTTCAAGAGGAAAGCTTGTGATGAAGATAAAAAAAATACATCTACATCATCTAAAATTGAGAAACTTCATGAGAATCCAAAAATTGAAGAAAATGAAAAACAACTCTCTAAGGTTCTTAAAGTTACATATAATGAATTTGAAAATGCTTTAGAACGTGATACGGGGTAGCGTATTCAAAATTGGCAATACCCACCAAATCACATTGATGAGGTACGAAAGGCTTATCTAAAATAGGGTCATATCAAATGCATCTAGAAAATTAATCGTTGTTTTGGTAAAGATGATCATCCAAGAAGATTTCAGTATACGTGATTTAGCTTATTTCCTCTTCATGGTTAGAGTATTTGCCATTAAAAGATGTTGCATGTTGCTTACCATGTTATCTTTTTGGTAAAAAGACAAGTGGATGACCTGACTAAGATGTTTTCATTGTTACATGTAATTGAGTTGATTTTCAGGAAAGAGATATTGCAACTAGCTTCAATTATTGAAGATTTTAAGTCATTGAAAGAACCTAGAGAAACACTCTGACTAAAGGTAACTTTTATTTATTTATTTTAATATATTATTGTTGATGATAAACTTTATTTTACTCTTTCATATATATTATTGTCATATTGTTTGGATTCTATTTTCATGAGTATTTGTTTTGAATAGAGAAAATGATATAAAAAAATGAACATTATTTTAATTAAAAATAAATAATTTATATATAACAAATATAATTTTACTCCTTAAAATTTTGGTTGCTTTAGCCACTGATCTCAGAAGTAGTATTATGAAAATCTAGTAGCCAGTAATAAATATTCAACCAACTTTACTAAAATAAATTTTAAATAACACTTTATCATCATCTAAAAATAACTTCAAATTGAACTCAATTTCAAATAATTTAACAAATGGAGTTTTATATTCATATATATTATAATTTAATTATATGCCTAATTAATATGAAATCTCACTCTAACCATTTTAATATTATTAGGTGATCATTTCATTGATGAGAGACATAAGTAGTAATTTATTCTTTAAATACAAAGCAAAATATCACTACCCGCCTTTGTTTAGACTTGTTTAAATTTTATTTACGCTTTATAGAAGAGATCAAATAAAAATGGAAAATAAAGAGAAAAAAATACTCACAATCGTTCCAATAGTGTCAAGTTAACTAATGGAAAAGTTGACTCGGGTCCATTTAAGTCGGTAACTTCCCTGCATTTAATATTTTAGCGATGTGAATGCATTAAAGAATTCTTTAAAAAAATTAAAGGCATTATAAAATAATTATAAAAATAGAATAGTTCGCTTTCTATTTTATTTTAGAATTATCAAATAATTTTTTAAGTAAAAATTAGGGTTAAATACGTTTATAATCCTAAACTTAATCATAATATTGAAATTCATATCGTTTCAAATTGTAATACAGTTTAGTCTTCAAGCTTAAAAAATGAATTGGTATAATTTTTAACCTAATAACATTAGTTTTATTTTCATAATGTTAAATCGTGTAATAGACTAACATTTGAAATATATAATATATCAAATAGTATAAATAATTCAAATTTTAGTTAGAAAATCCGTTTAACATGTAAAAAATATATATCAAAATTGGGTTATAAAGACTTTATTTACTTTTATTTAATTTCACATCAAAATTTAGGAACTAAAAACATATTTAACCTTAAAAATTAATATACATTTATTTCTTTTCTTCAAAATTTAGCTTCTAAATGCGGTTTCTTTTATCGTATTATAATTGTTGTCTAAATTTTCTTAATAAAATGATAAATATGTCACTTATTAATAAATGTATTCTTCTAAATATATATTATTTTGTTTTTCTAAAAAATAAACATACTAATATAATGTATTCGTGTTCAAACTAGAAAATAAAAAATAACTAATTCAATTTGAAATGTTTGAAACATCCTATTGCAAGAAAATTAATATGATAGTAAGTATAAATTATAAAGAATATGTTTTAGTCAAAAGAATAAAATCTAATCAACTGGCATAAACAATGAGTAATATGTCTTCTCCCTAACATCAATGGTCCTTATATCTCTATTTTTCTTAGCCTATTAGCTTTTCCTTCCTTTATTCCAAATGTCTTCTTTAATTTTGCCCCCACGTTTATTTTCGCTTTTAATTGTCCAGATCTTCGTTGAAACCTTGCATCAATGCTCATCAAACCAACCATTTACCAAGCTCATCAAGTTGGTCATTTATTAATTGGGGCCCCAATGATATTGGGCCTATCACCATAGTTTCCTAACTATTAAAATTAAATATGATCAAGGAGGTTGGTCCTGAACCTATCTACCGACTCAATCGGCATTGGGCCTCTCACCATACCATCCCTTAGCCTTATCTTTTCAAAGTGTAAGTCTATCAGGACATATGACAATCTTAATCCAAACGGCTTTGGGCTTATTGACTCAGTCGACATTGGGCATAACACCACACAACCCCCTTAGCCTTAGCATTGTAGAGCGTAAGACTAGACAATTTTAATTATCGACTCAAATATTATATATATCCTATTATAAGCCCAAACAATGTTAGGTCTCCAAAATGGGACTACTAAAGTGCTTGACGACCTTAATATCACATTTTGTAGTTTGCACAGTTTGAGATATGAACTGTTAAAATGTTCTCACCCATGGCTTAATGTTCTTTCAAGGATGGCTTTGATGTTGTTGTATACCAAGTAAAAATCATGTTTCATGAAATGTACTTTTCGGCTTTCGATCCCCTAAAAAATGGTAAAGCACTTCTTAGGAGTTTATTTGCTCCATCGAATTTTAGAATGTCTTCTTTATTTCTTAGGAGACTGGTTGCTCCTAGGAGGCTTGTTTTTTCTATAGAAGATGATTTCATAGGAGACTTATTGCTCCTTTAGAAAACTTTTTCATTGGGGACTTGTTGCTCCTTTAGAACATGATTTCATGGGAGACTTGTTGCTACTTTAGAAGATGATTTCATAGGAGACTTGTTTATTCAACCAACTAACATCAAAATTTTGGAGACTTGATTGCTCAAAAAAATGAGTTGGGAGACTTGTTTGCTCAACAAAATGAGTTGCGAGACTTGTTTGCTCGATCAACTATCTCAAGATTTGGGAGACTTGTTTGCTCAACCAAATGGGGTAGAGACTTGTTTGCTCGACCAACTATCATCGGAATTTAGAGACTTATTTACAGAACCAAATGAGTTATGAGACTTGTTTGCTCGACCAACTATCATCGAAATTTGAGAGACTTGTTTGTTCAATCAAATGGTTGGGACTCTAGTTGCTCAACTAATAGGTAGATCATTATTTGGGAGACTGGTTGCTCAACCAAAATAGTACGGAGTCTTGTTGCTCAACTAATAGGTAGATCATTATTTGGGAGACTGGTTGCTCGACCAAAATAGTACGGAGTCTTGTTGCTCAACCAACAAGTAGATCATCATTTGAGAGACTGGTTGTTCGATCAAATTGGTTGGAATTTATTTTATGCAGTATATATATATATATATATATATATATATATATATATATATATCAATATT
>Ga0214545_1001022_pt1 | contig 50037 bp, 33 predicted proteins | sample CNSS4metaG_FD_160064 | JGI IMG/M metagenome (GOLD analysis project Ga0214545, IMG submission 160064) | Root nodule microbial communities from cowpea collected in UCLA plant growth center, Los Angeles, California, USA - CNSS4 | ecosystem: Host-associated > Plants > Roots > Nodule | place: USA... | reverse complement strand
ATATAAACATAAATAATATATATATATATATATAATATATATACATAATATATATGTATATGTATTATATATATATATATATATATATATATATAATATATATATATATATATATATATAATATATATATATATATATAATATATATATATATATATATATAATATATATATATATATATAAAATATATATATATATATATATAATATATATATATATATATATATATATATATATATATATATATATAAATAAATAAAAGTGTTAAGGATATTGAAATCTAGGAAGATAGTAGGGATTCTAAGGTAAAAAATATTGAGAACAAGACTAACAAAATAACGGTGATACGAGAAATTTAGATAAAGCCAACATAAAAGTGAAAATCGACAGGTGATCAAGAAATCGAAAAATGTCTTAATAAACATGTATTCCATATGAAGAACAAAACTGATGCAGAACGGAAGAATAATTGAATGTTTGAGCGACAATCATGGAGAGAGAAAGAAGGAATCATAGAGAAAAAGGGAAATAGAGGAAAAATATTCTAATTGCGTAAAGAGATATGAAAAGGATCTTAATTGGTACACTTAAGAAAAGGAAACAAACTTATAAACAAAAACTAATGGATACTCGTAAAATAGATTGAGCAAAAACTGATTTAACAAACTCAACATTGGTTGTGTGGTCATCAAGCTGAATGGAAGTGTGGTTTTGATCATTATTCTGACAACCACCCTCAAACTAGGCATAGATGTCAAGAAGGCCAAGCTTGGACACAATAATGTTGAAAAGAGCTAAAGGAAAGGCCTTTGTTAGAATATCCACTTGTTAATGATGGGTGCTAGTGTGAAGAAGCTTAATGAGACCTTGTTTAACTTTTTCTCTAATTAAGTGACAGTTTATCTCTATATGCTTGGTCCTTTCATGGAAAACTTAATTTGATGTGATATGTATGGCAGAGAGACTATCATAGTATAAAAGGGAAGGTTGCTGATGATTAATTCTGAGATTATGCATAAGGTGGTGGAGCCACTGAAATTCAAGCCAAAAAGGGCCTACTTGCTCAAGTTTGTAACATTGTTGTCAACCATGACATTTGGCACATGCGTCTTGGTCACTCGTCACACAAAAGGATAGTTGTTCTTAATAAAAATTTCCTTTCATTTCTCTTCCTATAAATTCAAATTGTGATCTATGTCATTTAGCCAAACAACGAAAGTTGCCCTTTCCTAGTAGTACATGTTATGCTAATTCCATTTTTGATTTGATACACATGGATATTTGGGGACCATGTACAGTTAATTCCATGAAGGGTGACAAATATTTCCTTACTATTGTGGATGATCACTCTAAATTTACTTGGTTGTATCTTATGAAGACTAAAGTTGAAACCCGCATGCATTTAATCAAATTTGTCTCTATGGTTAAAACTCAATTTTAGAAAACCATCAAGATAATTAGGACAGATAATGGCTTAGAGTTTAATATGCCAAAATTCTTTAAAACTGAAGGAATCATTCATCAGACTAGTTGCATTGAAACCCCTGAACAAAATGGTTTGGTTGAAAGGAAACATCAACAAATTCTAAATGTTACTCGTGCTTTACTTCTTTAGTCTAACTTGTCACAAAATTTTTTGGAATTTTGTTGTTCTATATGTTGTTACTTTGATAAATTGTTTGCCTACTCCCTTTCTTAAAAACTCCACCCTTTTTAGATTCTAAATGGCAATCCTTTTGATATGAAACAACTATATATTTTCGAGTATTTATATGTTTCTACCATTTTTGGCAACTAAACTAAATTGGATCCCAGGGCACAAACAGGTGTTTTTCTCGGGCTCAAACCGAATGTATTAGGGTATGTTGTATATTATTAAAAATCTCACTCCACTTATGTCTCTAGAAATGTAGAAATATTATTTTCTATGTAGAAATGGCATATTCAAATTCCATTCAAATTCCAACACAGAATTAAGAAAATGTAATTGCAAATTTTAGTAAAACAAATTAAAAACAGTATTGACTCCTTGAATTCGAATGCAATTTCACTTATCATGAATCACAAAATTAGGGTTATGGTCTCACCTATTCCACTCGTTCAAAACCCACTAAGAGAAGGTCAAAAACATGTTTCAATATGCAATTAAGCAAAGCATAAATCAATATATTTGTGGCAACAAAGCTAATTCATTAAGCATGAACAAACTCAACCAAGAACACATTACCCAATCTGTAAATTAAGCATTAACAAATGGAAGATAGTCCATTCATCACATAATTAAGATGAAGAGAAAACAAAAACGCAAATGCAAATCAGAACCTCAAACCTTAATTGCATCTCTTCCAAGAAGTCAATACATGAAATTAGCAAACCATGGAATTGAAATTACAAAGCAAAGGTAATTGAAAATACATCACCATCTTGAAGAGAACAGATTGAAACAGTACGCAAGTGCTAAAAAATGCTCCAAATGTGTGCAAAGAAGAGGAAAACGAAAAATTTCCAAGTGGGTGCTCTCCTAAAGCGTGAAATTAAGAGGGTTGTCCCAAAAACCCTAAAACCTAAACCCTATAGAACTCGTGGTCACATCACCACAATTCCACTTATTTACAAAAATGTCATTATGAGGTGCAAAATTACAAAAATGCCACTATAGGCTGAAAATGTTGGCACAATCCCTTGAATGACGTGAAAATGATAGGGAAGCTCTCTTCATCCTAAGATTATTGTTCAAGATCCAAAATTGATTAAAAAAATACCTAGAAAATAATTAGAAACGAAAATTAGACCAATTAATGCCAAATTAATCAAAATTCGGAATAATGGCCCAATGAAGCCCAATTGATGAAAATGCACTAACAATAGACAATTAAGTACTAAAAAACTATCAATATGGGCACAAAAAGGAAATGGAATAAAGGAAAATAATGACTCATCAACAAAGTAACTACACTTGTTTTTGGTCATGATTTTGACTATACTGTCCCCAACTGCTTAAATGATAACAATGTTTCTGAAGACAAAAAATTGCAGGATCAAAACACTAATGATTCTACTAGATTAGTTGAACCTGATATTGATACTAAACAAACTACTATTCTGGATTAGAACAAAATTATCCTGGAAGGTCTACTAGACATAAAATTGCCCTTGCCTATTTACAAGATTTTCGAACTTCTTTTGCTACTAAAATTGGAAAGAAATCTAGATATCCTATTGAGGCTCACATTTCTCTTGCAAGATTGTCTCCTTCCTTCAAACAAGTTATTTTTTTCCATTGATTCACATGTTGAACCAAAATCTTATGAGGATGCCTCACGATATGAACATTGGTAGAAAGCCATGATAGAAGAGTTAACAGCCTTGGAACAAAATGGCACTTGGACACTAAGCTCTTTATCCAAAGGAAAACATGTTGTTGGAGGCAAATGGGTATCAAAAGTGAAGTGTAGGGCTAATGGATCCATATAACGCTACAAGGCACGTCAAGTGGCAAAAGGTTATATACAAAAAGAACGGTTAGATTATCTACACACCTTTTCACCCGTGGCAAAAATAACAACTATCAAGTTGCTTCTATCCTTAGCTTTCATTCATAATGGGCATTTGAAACAATTGGATGTTAACGATGCCTTCTTACTTGGCAATTTAGAGGAGGAAGTTTTCATTCAATTACCACTATGTTTTAACTATGATGATAAAAATCGTGTTTGTCGCCTACATAAATCTTTGTATGGCCTTAAGCAAGCTAGTAGGCAATGATATTATAAGTTTTTAGAATTTTTATGTTCGCATGGTTATAATCAATCTTTTATTGATCATTTCTTATATCTCAAATTTAATGATTCACACATCATGGCTCTATAAAATATGTAGATGATGTAATATTGACTAGAGATGATATTGCTGAAATAAATTCAATCACTAATCTTCTTGATCATACTTTTAAGATAAAAAACCTGGGAAACTTGACATATTTCCTTGGCTTCGAAGTTGCGAGGAGCAGCAAAGGAATACAACTATGTCAACAAAAGTACACTATTGATATTTTGAATGAAGCTGGGATTCTTGGATCTGCCCCTATATCAACACCCATGAATTTTTCTACACACAAGAACACAGAAACGAGGGAAATTCTTTCTAACCGAACTCTTTTTCGAAGGTTGATTGGTCGTCTCATCTACCTCACTCATACAAGACCATATATCAGTTTTGTTGTGCATCATTTAAACCAGTTCATTGCTACCCCTACCAGTTTGCACAATCAGGCTTCCGAGATAATTCTCCATTACTAAACATCCTAGATAAGGGATTTTCTTTGATTCCACCAACAACTTACAATTGAAAGCCTTTTGTTATTCAGATCGGGCTGGATGCCCCGACACTAGAAGATCAGTTATTGTTAAGTCTGGTCTGATAATTGAAGTTATTGTTAACCCGTTATGTAAATGTTCCTATTGTTAGGATTGACATTAAGTTATCTAACCTTTTGTATGCATCGCAACTTTTATCATCTACATATTGGTAAGTCTCCCATTTGTTGGAAATCTAAGAAGCAGCAAACTATTTGCAGAAGTTCTTCAGAGAATAAAACATTAATTAGTGGTGAAAGTAGCAGTACAATTGGAATGAGAAACAAGTCTAGAAATAGACACCAGATTATACAAGAAACTAGGTATAAAAAAGACATTCTGAATATATAGATTTTCAAAGATTTTTCCAAAATCCAAATCAGTCACTTGCACTTTGGTTCCATCATGCATATTAACATTTATAGGAGAAATTTGTTTAAAAGAAACTAAGTTTGAGAGAGAACAACATATATGATTTGTGGCACCCGAATAAAGGATTTAGTCATTATAAGAATTAAAATTGATTAAAGAGACAAGATTCTTACCCTTTTTTGTACTGTAGGAGACAATGGAACCAACCTGACTATCAGAAACACCTTCACTGCCATTACCATCTGATTGTTTTAGTAAAGTGATTAAAGCTTGGTATTGCTATTGTGATAATCTGGAGTCATGATCTTTTGGAAAAAATTCAGTCTTTCCTTCTTGATTCGTGTCCACACTATTCACATTACTACCTTTATTATTTGTTTTATATCCTGGTGGAAATCCATGCTTTTTGTAGCAAGTATCAATTATGTGACCATTCCGACCACTTGATCCAACTTGAACTCTGAGCTAACTCCATATCCTTTTTAGAGGGATTCTTGCCATGATCGTGGTTCAAGTCAGCTACCTCATCCCTCTTAGTCTTTAGATGTGGCATCTCAAACTTAAGGGTTTCCAGTTCTTTCTCATTCGACTTTTGGTTCTTCTGCCCTTCTCCTTTTGGCGCTCTAAGACGACAATCTGCTCACCTTGCTACTCCAAGTCTGCAATTTTTGCCTAAAGCTCGGTCCTCTCCTTTTCAAGTTTAGCTAACCTAACCATCAACTGAAATGCCAGAGTAAGGGGGTGTTAGGAACTGAAGTCGATACATGCTCCACCCGAAAGCATGACCTGTCTCCATGTACAAAAGTCCAGGAAAATACTTGGACTTGGGGGCAGTAACCTGCTTTACATTGGACCACCCCGAGAGGTGCCTTCACCTACCATAAACTCAATCACACGAACCTTGAGCTTCATTCAAGGTGATCCTTCAAGTCGAGAGACCCCTTTAGATTCGAGATCCACTTTCTTGGAAACTGCCACTACCGTCTAATCACCCAAAGGATCGCTAGCTTTCATATCTACTACTGTCAACAGTACATTCATCTCTGAGGTAGGAACAAGGCTCTTGGTTGAAGGATTAACATCCGACATCCGCAAGTCGACTTTAGATTGTACCTAGGAATGTCAAAAAAATTTGTACCCACGGGTATTCACAGATAAAACCCGCAACGAGTAGGAAACGGATATTAAAAATGGAAACATGCTACCTGTGGATACGGGTATTTTTGATACCCACATGTTAACGGAGCGGGTACGAGTATCATAGTATCCGTACCCATGGATACCCATACCCATTAAACTTTAATTAACAAAATTACCCTTATCTATATATATATATATATATATATATATATATATATATATATATATATATATATATATATTAGTAAAAAACATTCTGACATAATTTTATCTAAACTACACATTTTGTCTTGTCTTTTATCTTCATTCTTCCAACTTCAAGTATTGGTACGTTGTTTTCTTTCAAGTACATCCCTTGACATTCTTCTCTTTCCTTTCTTTGAAATAGGACATATACATCAAACCCTATACAGACAATAACGTTTATGATATGCTTGTTGTCAATGAAATCAAAATAAGAATACTTAACACGTGGTAGTTGAGATTTATTATTTGTTTATTTTGTTTATTTTTCAGAAATCAATAGGAGAAAGTGGACTTGTGGATCAAAAGCACTAATTACAAAATTTTCAATGGATCAACATCATTTTATATTTACTTTTATAATTATTTGGACTTGTATAAACTTAAGTTTATTTGAACTTTATTTAAAATTTATGACAATGATGTATTTTATTTTATTTTATTTGAATTTATGATTAAATATTTATTTTTTAAATAATTTTGTAAATACCCGTAAGAACCCATGGACACCCGCAGATGTGAAAAACAAATAGACAAGTACCCACATAACGAATACTTAACAGAGATAGGTACGAGAAAAATATTAATCCAACAGATACAATACGAAAGAACTACTAGCCGTACCCTACTCATCCCGTTAACATCCTTAATTATACCCAATCAATTAAAACAATTTAAATGTAATACCCACTTGCGAACCCAAAATCGTCTCCTAATGACCAATATTATCATTCATATGTTCCATTTACAAAAACAACCAAGGAATTTTGACATATTCACAAAATACCGAACATAATAAAAAACACAATTCAATCACAGTAAATATTTTACATACTAACTATTTATTGAAAATATTTTACGTTATTTTCATAAAATAAAATATTAAATAAATACATATTTAATTTAAAAATGAAACACAATTTTTAAAAATAAATTTGAAATTTAAAATATATTATTCCAAAAATATAGTAGATACACGTAGAGAGCAAACTCAAATTATAAATGATCGAAACTTAACTTCTTAAACTCAAACTCACCATAATGGGGACGTATTTTAACCATCGAAAATAAAGACAAATTTAACTTAAGTAAACAGCAAACTAATTAAGTAATTAACGTGCTAGTCGAGAGACCCAAAAGTTTTCACATTTGTTCACCAAACTAAGACAGTTAACCCATTTTTCTACCCCTCTAGAAAAACAAAATTAGAGTAGCAAATCATACACATATCAACAACTACATGTGAAGCTGTAAGTTACATGAACATCCCACCATGGCTGCATAAGTATGGCCTACAAAACAAAAAAGTACAAGTTAAACACAAGAAATAAAGTCACGCAGAACGGTCAAGTGGTTTCATCAATTAATTTGTTTTAGCATTTGGCACTTTTTAAAGGGTGAGAATATGATAACATGTTGCTTGAAAAAATTTCCTGTTCTTGTTTTCTTATTCTACAAATAATTTCACTCAGATATACTTATTTTAACTCCCACAACCAAGAAGTTGTTCTCAACATTTTTATACAAACCTCAGAACAGTACCTACCTTGTACAAAATTAAAATAAAAAAATATTTCTAGAACAAATCAGGCCCAGGGAACTTTCATTTACTTCTCATCTTTTGAGAAAGCTTGGTATAAATCCAAGTCCATGAGTAATGAAGAACATTTTCTGCAAGAGATCAACCCCTTAAATGAATTTTCGTATCTTAAAAGAAATTAATCTTTAGCTTCTGATTGGAAGAATGTACAGCACAACAATGCAGTGGTCAACGACCACACAGTATCAGCCAATACCATTCACAGCATTATGAACCTATGGGGTCACTGTAATTTACCATTAAGTTTCATGTTAGGACACACTTCCATGTGGTAGAATTGCTTTCTGCAGTTTTCATTTTTCTTGCAATCTGAGGGTTCACCGAAAGAAGATCAATCATTATGGTTACCTATCTATACTCTTGCTTTGCTACATCCCAGCACAGAGATTTGTCTCGGCAAGTTAAGGTGCCAACTTATTTCCAAGTAAAAAAACAAAAATTTAATCACAAACATACCATATTGTGATTCAATACAATCTTTCCAATTTCACTAAATAAAACTCTCTTATATTATAACTTCAATTGGAATCTCAAATCGATGGCAAAATTTCAAACTATAGACAGTTTCTATTCTTAATCTAGAATTTCTTTCCCAAACCAACCCAACTTCTTCTGGCTTACCTATAAAAGCTAATGAGCATAAAGAAGGCATTGTGATGATAGCGGCAAGGTAAATGGAGCTAACTAGCAGGTTGGAAGCACATGTCTTAAAAGCAACAAGAAACAAACAAGACACCAAAATTATATTTTCTTATCATCCCTAATTACCTCCAATTAGACAGCTAACCAGCAATCGAAAAAAGACTGTGTAACAATCCAACCATTTCAGTTTATGGACATGTTTGGAAAAACTTCTCCATAAAAATTTCTAGAAGAAAAAAATAAAATGAAAAACGTGAATAAATTTTTCCATAAACCAAAATTAGCTTATGCACCAGTTAAAAAGATAAGAGTTTAGAGAAACTACATGAGATAGATTCCACAAATTAGCTTATGCACAAGTTAACTTTAACAATTAGAGAAACTCAATTTATTTTCTTCTTATTTTTCTCTCCTGGAAGTCTGTATGGAGGAATTTGTACAAACAGATCTTAAATGAAGCAAATCAAAGCAATATATATCATGCTGAAAGAGGTGTATTGGAGTCTATACCCATGAAGCTGAGGTAGCAAACTTGTGCACATCCAATTAAAATGAACAAGAGAAAATTGGAATTGATAACCTTTCTTTGGTTTATCTAACTTTTTAGGCTATCCTAATTGATCCAAATCAAATAGGATCCCATGTGCCAGACTATCCAAAAGTTTTTATAACCTATACCAAAACCACAATGAAAACATTATCCAAAGAATACTGATAACAATACAATTGAATCAGAAGTTACTGAAAATTAGGCTAGAACCATCTGAGCACACCGAGTGGCGCATCAAGCAAATAAAGGAAGGAAAGCATCGAATGGGATGTGGTAAGCGACCGGTCATTGCTATGGATCTTTCCCCTCGCTATAGCTACCATGTTCAGTGCCCAAACATAGATATGCCTACCTACATCTTATCTTACTACTAAACAGACTACGCGCTAACAGCTTTAGCAACAAGGCTATAGGCTAAACAACTAAAAAAGAAGGCATTGAAAGACGCTCACCTCGTGCATCCACCCTAAGGGAAAGTTCCTAAGTCAGTCAACTCAATTAAAATCAATCAAAGAAGAGAACTATTAGCTTTCTACGCGCACCCTACGTACATAACTCAAGAAAAGGACAACAAAGGAGACACTAAATACACACACTATGGAAGAAGCTATGTGATCAATGCAAGAAGCCTAATTGCATTTAGGAAGGAACGCATGCGCATTGGCTAGAGCAGTCACTTCCGGAGCTAGCTCTGCAAATGAAGCAAGGAAAGGCAGAAAATTGAAAATCCACTCTTACACAGAGCCTCTTACTCCCCAAGTGGATAGGCAGCAAGCACAACTGGATGTCCTCATCTACGATGCCTCCTTCTTCCATATGTCCAAAAGCCTTATCTTCGTCTCAGAACTCAAGCCCTTTCCCTTTACTCCATAGGACATTCGACTATTCCCATACACTCTCTCTACTTTGGCTAACAATTTAAATATTTGGTCATTGGCCCAAGGTCAACTCTTGTCTATGAAAGTAAGTTCCTTCTCGGTTTCGCATGCCAATTGGCAAATACTCTATTTCGTATCATCCCACCACGAGGGAAATATATGAGGTAATTTATTAATTAATAAAATTTCATTGCCTTAGTTATCAAGAAAGATCTGATGTGAACAAAAGAAGATCATGGAATGAGGTCGTCGATCTCCAACTCAATCTGAGGTTCAGCCGCCTCATCCGAGATGGAGGGCTCTTTCAATCTCAGCTGATCAACATTGAAGACAGGGTGGGTGGCGGGCAGCTCTAGTTTGAACGCATTCTCCCCTTCCTTCTCTGGTAGAGTGAATGGTCCAGCAATGGTTTAAGCTTGCGGTTGGTACCCCCCTTTCTTAGGCAACTTTAACCACAGTAGATCTCCCACCTGGAACTTATGATCGGCGGTTCTGTCTTTGGTCGTGACTCTGCTCTGTTGCCTTTGCGTTTTCTTCTGAGTATCAACAACCTGCTCATGGTACCATTCTCCAAGAAACTAATGGCTCGCAGTTGTTTAGCCGCTTCTCTAGGAGATAGTAGATGTACCGCTGACTGGGTTCAGGACACAACCATCGTCTGAACCGTCTGCTACCAAGTCCATGGGGGCCTTTGGTTGGAACCCATAACAAACTTAAAAAGCACTTCTACCGGTCGACAAATGCGTGCTCTGATTGTAGTAGTGTTGAATGAACGACAGGTTTGGAACCAAACCGGGTAACTTTAAAGGTGGTCTCGATGTTCAGTTCTCAAGAACCGATGGTTCTATTGGTGATCCATTCAAAACAAACTAAGCTAGCCACTTTGACTTTGATTAACCAATCTAGTGCGGGGGGTGCAATGGTCCTCTTCATTTGTTCCCATTAACAACCACAAAGCCCTTAATTGCTCTTCCTTTCTACTTGCCCTTTTTTACTACAAAGGTTTGACTAGCGCTCGGCAAAGGAATGATTTTTTCCCAAAGCCGACTTCCTCCTTTATCGAGCGGCTGTCTCTGTTGACCATAAAAGTGATAGTTCGGGTTGTTTGAAATAACTAGTCATTTTGGCCAGTCTCAATACCACATGAAGCGCGTGATCACCCAGATTCTGAAAGCCTTCTCTATCTTAATTATATATAATAACTTATCAACGTCAGCCCTTCTATTTTCCTATATTCACCCTTCCTACTCCAGCTAATGGAAAAATGCCTTTGAATGGTCATAATCATCAACAACCCAACCGACTGTCTCTCAAATTATTGAAAATTTATCTCAAATTTTCCATATAGTAACCACGCTAGTTTGCTATTAGACTATAGTGGTTTTGGGGTTAGCCACTACTTGAGATAGATATCTATGAACTAATACTGAAATCTACAGTTCCAAAGGACTCTCTACCATCTAGGCACGAATAATTTATTCAACATTGATTACATTCCAAATTTCAGATGAAACTAAAAATAAAAGCCATCAATCGGTTATGCTGCTCCACCTTCTGAAAACCCTATATTCTATAAATGTATACAGCTACAAATATTCAATCTTGTAAACAGTAAATATTGTTAACAACAAGTCATTCTAGATAAATACTCTGTAGTATTACGACTTGTTGGGTGAAACTTTGAGCAGTAGATGCACTATTTATAGGCCCACTAACTTGGCCCTTCAACCACATACATTTAATACAACTACTACCAAAATACAATTAACACAACTACCCAATTACTACCAAAGTACAATTTAATGAACTCCATAATTATTACTAAGAAGCACTCCTACCTTTTGCATTTACCCAACTATGCTCATTTAAGTTTACCTAATTATTACTAAGAAGCACTCCTACCCTTTTCATTTACAAGCCTTTTTACGTGCAGCATAAATTATTTAAATTGTATCTCATATTATGATTATAGGGGCCACACTATTTCTATCTGACTATAGTGGTCTTGGGGTTGGCCACTCCCTGCCACTACTTGAGATAGAAATCTATGAACTAAAGCATGACAACAAAATAAAATTATTAAGAAAATAGGTTGTCTTAACAGAGTAATGTTCTTTACTGTACAATCACTTTAATTAGTGTTTACTTGTATCATTAGTCGTGGTAATTTAAGCCTTGTAATTCATCCATTGTTTAGATTCTTAAGTCAAAAATTAATTTTGAATTCTTATACAAGTAAACTCAAAATACATTGTTATCTAAGCAGGAAGAACAAGCTGATAACAACTTAATGAGTTCAAACTTCAAGCTGTTCAATAAAATAACCAATAATGAGGTGGAAACAATGCATGTCACTATGATATCCATGAGAGACTGGGAGAAACTAACCTTTCACATTTTTAGCCATGTAGGCAAATTAAGTTGCTTAAGAATCCTCCTTCAGTTCATCGGAATCAGAGTCACTAGCATTATAACCTAGAAGTATGCACCAAAATAAGTATGGTCACGCCATTATATTACAGAAGAAAAAAATGAAGCTGCTGACAATAACAAAGTACCTGGGTGCTTATCACCTACTTTCCAAACCGAAGATCTAGTCCTTGATGCCTTGGTTAGCCAAACTCTTCCCTTAATTGCCAACAGAGGAAATCAGTTGGAAACCAAAAGTCCACAGAAATCCACAGATTGTTAATTAATCTATAATAAAAAATAGACCTTCCTCTTTACAGTCAACTAATTGCCCATAGAATTTCTACATTTCATACTATTAAACACTTGTATGCACTTCTATTATTCGTTTATTTACTAAAAAATTCAAGTTGCTCCTCAAATACATAATAGATCTTTTTATCATGTCATTCTTGATGTATGTACAGAGGCGTCTATAAACATGGTCAACCAATTAGAAATCACATGAAATGCGTCTTCTCATCAGCCCACAATGTTGCCGTACATATTCCCTGAATGACAGTAACAAATACTTTATACTTAAAGTGTATTAAATACTTAAACAAAAAATCTGTTAAGAGTTTTCGTTGCTAGAATTTCTCAAAACTAGTGATAATAATAAGCATAGTTGAATTGTTTGATTACTAGGCAACTTTAGACCACCAAAATATAATTATCTAACACCACCCCAAGTCCCAACAAGCCCTAACCAGTGAAACAACAAGGAAAGTTCATAGAAAAAGACAGCAAGAAGAACAACCACCCACCTTCTGAGCATCTCTGGGAACCCCATAGCCACTGTAGTACATCTGACCCACCAACACTTGCATGTTTATGTCCCCTGTCTTGGCCTCTTTCAGAGCATCTCTAAACCACCGCTTCACACAATCTGCCACCACCTCTGACAGTGGCACGCGACCACTCCTTTCTCCCACAACGGAACTCTCCATAACCCCCTTTCAAGTTCAAGCGAAAAACGTCGTCTCAGTGTTAAGATTTAATTTTTCTTGTTCTTCTTGGAGATCCTAAAAAAAGAATTGGATTTTGTGGAATCAGAGTTGAAAAAGCTTTAAGTCTTCGCCCTATATTGTTGGAGAAAAATCATGGGTGTATATCAGATTGAACTAAAATACCAAAATTACACCAGAATAACATGGGTTTTCGAAGTGCTCACCTTTTTTTTCCCTTTTATTTGGGGTGGTTTCTAGTCTTCTGCGATGCTATTTGAAGAGCATTTTTGGTTTCAATGATAAGGGGATTTGTTGTCTGAAACGAAAAATTATAAATTCAGAAAATGAGAAATAAGAATAAAAAAAAGGTTTAGAGCGAGAGAGAGTAGAGAAAAAGCAAAGCTGTGTTATTTGTTTGTCAACAACGTTTCCATGTGTTATTTGTTTTATACGACCTGATTTAGATTACAACTAGCAGCAGACCCGTGTATACGGCACGGGTCTTGTTTTATTTTGTTTTATATTTTTTAATATTTAAAACATATTTTATTGTTATTATATATAAATTAGTGATTTGAATAATTATTATTGTTATTGGTTTAATTGTATAATGATTAATTTTATTGTTTAAATATATTATTAATTTATTTAATTATAACAATTTGTAATAATAATTGGTGGTTGTTAAAATAAAATGTAGATATATTATGTAATATAGTACGGTATAAATTAAATATAATATAAAATTGATGTTAAAATTTAAAAAAAAAAATATTGTATGATATATTAAAATAAGATGCGTACTGTGTATGATAAATTAGAATAAAATGTGTATGCACAAATCGTTATTAAAATAAAATAAAAGCATTTGGTGTTATATAGAGACGGAGTATAATAGGAGTAGGGAGGGGCTAGGCCCCCCTAATATTTTTGAGTTTTTTCAAAATTATATATTCATTTTTTTAATTTTTAAAAATTTTGAAAATTTTAAAATTATAAATAGTATATTTTAAAAATTGATGATAATTAAATTGTGTCTTTTTATTTCTTTTATGAAATACAATATTTAATGTTAATAAATAATAAAACATAAAATCCAATATAATAAAAAATAAAAAAAATATTTAGGTTTAATTAGTTTTCTAATATCTGATTTCGTCTAAAAATATCAAATTGCCACTAAATTGAAACTAAAAGAACGGGAAGATGAACTTACATTTTTGGAAACAATAACCAAAAGAGTAATTAAACCAAACATTTATTAAAATATTTTTTATTTTCTTCTGTCACTGCCTTTTAAAATTTTGACAAAATTGTACTCATCTCTCACTATCATATGTTTTTTTTTTTGAAGAAAAATGAAGTTAGACACATACTCATTATGTTTACTCTCATTTCTCATCTGTTTCCTTCATTTCTCGAAGAAAAAAAAAATGTAACTCTCTTGTCTTACTTGATGATAAAATATTACTTTAATAGTTATTAAAATTATTTTTTATCTCATGAGCCTTTTGTATACTTACTTTTTATGATTATAGAAGAAAAAAAAATCATGTATTATGTGTTTTTTTATAATCGGTTTTTAATTGTGACTTGATTATAATATATTTTTCTTCTAATATATATGTCTCTCAATATTTTATTAGATTATGATAAATTATTTTTTAATATATTTAATAAAAAAAGCATATCGATGAAGAATAAAATAATGAATTTATTTTGTAGAAGTAGTAAAAGGGAAGCTACACTTGAAGATGAAAAAAAGTTAAATTATATTTCTTCACATATTTTAAAGTATTTAAAGCATTATCTAATAATCCAATTTAACGATTCAATTGTTTTATAGAAGAGTCATTTTTTAAAGTATTATACTAATGGTCCAATCAAATGATCAAAAAATTATATTATTCTGGCCCCTCCAAAACTCTTGGTCAAAATCCGCCACTGGTGTTATATGGTCATGTACAAAATATATACAATGTGAAATTGATGTTAAAATTTTTAAATAGGAATACATGTAGAAATAAAAAAATGTATATTACATTAGAATAAAATGCGTATCCACATGTCATTATTAAGGTAAAATATAGACATATTGTGTTATATGGTCCCGTACAGAATATATAACATATAAAATTTATGTTAAAATGTTTAAATAAAAACACATATAAACACATGTATATTATACTAAAATATAATGTGTATTCATGAGTCCTTATTAAAGTAAAATGTAGGCGTATTATATAATAGTGTCCTATATAAATAATATAACATGAAATTGTGTTAACATTTTAAAATAAAAACACATGTATAAACACATGTATATTATATTAAAATGAAATGCGTATCCACGGGTCGTTGCTAAAGTAAAATGTAATATGGTTCCGTAGAAAATAAATATAATATGAAATTGATGTTAACATATTTAAATAGAAACACATGTTGATACAAACACATGTATATTACATTAAAATAAAATGCATATGCATGAGTTGTTGTTAATGTAAAATTTAGGCATACTGGGTAATATGGCCCTGTATAAAATAAATACATGGTGAAATTGATGATAAAAATTCTAAAATGGAAACACATGTACATATAAACACTTGAATGTTATATTAAAATGAAATACGTATGCACGGATCGCTACTAAAGTAAAATGTTGTCATAGTATGTAATATGGTCCCATACAAAAAAAAAATATAACATGAATTTGATGTTAACCTCTTTAAATAGAAACACATGTAGATACAAACACATGTATATTACATTAGAATGAAATGCATATGGTCCTGTATAAAATAAATACAATGTGAAATAAATAATAAAGTTTTTAAACTAGAATTATATTAAAATAAAATGTGTATGCACCAGTAGCTCTGCTAAAGAAAAATGTAGATTTTATAATATGATCCCGTACAAAAATAAAATATAATAAATTTTTTCAATCTTCAATAAATACAAATTCAACCTCCACTGAGTATTAAAAATAATAGTATTAATAAATAAAGAAATAAATTAAAATAAAATAGAACAATTCATTATATTTATAATAAAAAATAATAATAATAAAATAATATTAGTAATTGAACAAAAATATTAAAATGAAATAAAATTGTTGAATAAAATTATAATATAATAATGTAATGATAAATATATTGCAAACTAAGGAAGATAATGTAAATATAATTAAATATATTGACAAAATATAATTCTAAAAATAATTTTTGGACATTGTTAAAGAAATTTAAAATATTTAAATAAGTCAACAAATAAATTTTTTAATCCTTTAAATATTCTCAATCCGATTTCAAAATAAATTAATTATTAATTTGGAAAGGTTAAATTGATACAAATTTAAAATAGAAATAACTAAATATAAGTAGAAGCGGAATGGACCAATATTTTTGCGATCAACCCAATTTGAAATAAAAGTGTAAGATAGCTTATTACCATATAACACTCTAGATATGTTAACATTGTATATCCTGATTTTACTTGTTACCATATAGTACTTCCTTTAACCACAAATTTTGGCCAAATCTTGAAAAGATAGCTTATTCATACAGTAGAAATGCTTATTATACAAATAACGTTGTAAAATAATATTAAAATTGACATTGTAAATAAAATGTAATAAATATATTCAATACATATTGATTCAAAATTTGTTGAATAATAATTAAAGTAACAATTATATATATATATATATATATATATATATCGATTCAAATAATAATAACAAAATAATAATTATAATATTGTTATTTTAAATGCGTAAATTATTTTTTGTAATATTATGATTGATATATTGTAAATTTATTCAATATATATATGAAATTCAATATATGAAATTCAATAAAACTAAGAAATCTATTATTAAGTTATGAGAATAATAATTTTACTTGTGTACTTATTGATTTCGTTATGTTATGCAGAGTGATAAATATATTATTTAAATAATCATTTTGGTTATTGACAATAATAAATTTATATTAGTTAAATTATTCAATACAATTAGTAACAATAATGTGATTAAGTAACTAATATTTAAATATGATATTGTAATATTATTACTAAAAATTCTCATATTACATAGAATATTTCTTACAAATTTTTAAAAAAATTAGCAAGAAAATATTTTTTTTTTCTACCATTTTTTTTAAGAATTTTAATTGGCAGGTAATTTCTTTGTGGGTAATAATTTCTGACAAAATTATAAAATTTGCAAGTATTTCCTACAAAATTTGTTGCAAAAAGTGTTTTATACAAAATATTTGGCAAAAACATTGGTAGAAATTTCTTGTAAATTTTTTTCACAACAAAATTTGTAAGTATTTCTTACAGAAAGATTTTCAAAACAAAATTGGTAGGAAATATGATTTTTTTTGGTAATGTATGTTTTTGTTATAGTATTTGTTAGTTATTTGTTATATTTAAATATATATGTGTTAATTGAAAATAATCAGTTTATATTAGAAAAAAATTATTTTCTATAATTAACATGAAATGATATATTTTTGTTAGTTATTTTTTATATTTAAATATAGATATGTGTTAATTGAAAATAATCAATTTATATTAGCAAAAATATATTTTGTATAATTAACATGAAATGATATATTATTTAAATACTTATTAGGTGTCTTTTCAATACCTCTGCAGTTTGATTTAGTGGAGACGCTTTTAGATTTGGTGAATCAATTTTCTAATACTATACTTACTCACTATGTCTATTAACTTGGTTCAGTAAGTCTATTAATTTAGTTTACTGATAGTCTAATATTTTGTGTTAATTTGTTTACTGTAGGTAGGTTATTTGATTGAAGTAGTTTTTTTTTTGTCCCATTATAAAGTATTGTGAAATTAATTGTAAATAGTTCTTCTCATGATGAAGTATAGTCAAATCAACGATAAATCCTTCTATTCAAATTTGACGTTATTTATTATGAAGTGTGACTATGATTAACTATAATAAACTTATTTTACTTTCAATGCTTAAATTATATTTCTGTGATATTATGATCGATTTAATAGTTATAAAAATAATAATTTACCTTATATAAGATTAACTATTGTAGAAAGTTCCATTAATAAAAGAAATGTATTATACCGTTATTAAAATGATTATTAGGTATAATTATAAAATGTATAATATTACTTATTATAGAAATATCAATTAATTAAAGGATTTAAAAAGAACATTTTTAATTATTATTTAAATTAAATAGTCATTTACCTTCTATAATATTACTTATTACAGAGAGGTCGATTAATAAAAGAGATGTACTATACATTTAATAGCACAATTATTATAAATAATAATAAAATGAATAGTTATATACTATATTAAAATGAATTGTATATTTTTTTCTTATCGTTATAGTTAATGGTATGTATCTTGTGCAATATGATCCCATAAGCAATATATGATAAGTTGATTTTTTTTTTTAAATCCTATTGCGATTTCATTATAAACAATAATAATAGACCTTTTGTTTTACTTTGTTGTATTATGAAACTTCCAAAGTAAAATTGATCAAAATCAGGAGCAATTTCTTATAGGATAAATATTATTTTATCACATTGTTAACTTTGTCAAGTAAGCATGAACACCTACATATTCATATTAGTGAAAAGATGAATCACATCTCATCTTTAAGTTTCTTATGAATTTGATAAATAACTGTAGTAAAAAATAGTCTTGATTATTATCATTCTCAGAATCACCTGTAATCATAAATGCTCATTTTGTAGTAGTGAGATTAGTATCCATGAGCTCAATGCCAAAGTAATTGAATGTCTCCATCACCTTGCTGAACCTTCCCCTTTATATGTGCCACAAAGACTTGTTATTTCAGAAAGTAAGAGTGTTAACATTAGTAATAAAGAATTTTTGGGATCTTTTAAGAGTATATCTATCATTGCATTCATATATATTAAGAATATATATATATATATATATGAATTTAGAGTGATTTCAATTTAAAACCATGAAAGAAAAATATGGAGAAGGCAAACTTACAGTAAACCTTCAACAACTCTAAACACACAGATCAAGGATTATGCTCCCCAAGGTTTCATAAGGACAAAGAAAGGAAAAACATTAGATACACATTCACATGGAAAGGCTTTTTTGGATTACAAAAACATATTCAAGATACAAAACCAATAGAAACATCAAGATAGAAAACAAAACCTTAACAACAAAAGCCAAAGCAAACCTTAACAGTAAAAGCTAAAGCAAACCTTAACAACAATCATCTCATGAAAGAAAACAAAACCTTAATAACAAAAGCAACAAAGCAAACCAACCATCAATATAATAAACAGATACACAAAAATAAAAACAAACCGCAAACCTATTTGATAGATCCACGAAAATACAGTAATAGGAGATGGAAACAAAATAATCGTAAGAAATGGAAACAAAACAATCATTTGATTAAGGAGAACAAAACCTTAACAGATAAAAGCCAAAGGAAACATTAATAAATCAGGGGCTTCAAAAATATGAGCAAGAGAGAAAGGAGGGACCGTTCGTGAGTTCATTCCACAAAAGCACTACAAAATATAGAATTGCAGTTGTGGCTAGAAGCCTCTCGACATTTTTTTCATTTTGAAAAGAAAACTAAATCACGTCCTCTACAGTGTTGGTGCCATTACAAATGCTATGCATAGCAAAAGTCCAATTGATTTGTAAAGGGCCTTAGATCCTTATCCATAAGCCTTATTTTCTTCAACGTTATAGCACTTCAATCTGAAAAAAATTAAACCTTTCATAAAGAACAATCAACACAAAGTAAAAAAATAACAGAACACAAAGTAAAGAAAAAATAACAGAGTATGAAAAAAAAGAAAGAAGAAGGATCCACAAAGAAGAAGAAAAAGAAGAAAAAAAAGGAAGAAGAACAACAAAAACTAACCTTCTTGATGAACCAAACGTTCTGTTATGCATGAAAAATAATAAATAGGAAGTTAAAAAAAATATAACTTCATATGAAGAAGAAATAAAAAGGATCGACGAAGAAAGAAGACGGAAGAAGAAGAAGAAGAAAAACAAAAGAAAAAATATCCACAACTTCTGTAAACCTTCAACAACAACAATCACAAAAAAAATTAAACCTTTCATGAAAAAGAAGAAGAAGGAGCACATAAGAATTAAAAGAAAAATAAATAAAACCATAAAAAACAATAGAGAAATCTGAACATGGCTTTCAATAAAAGACGAACCCACTGCTACAACATATTTAAGAGAAAAAAGTTACAAAAACATAACCTTTCAACAGATCTCAACAACAACAAACAGATCTCAACAACAAACCACAAATAGACGAAAAAAAATAAATAAAAGAAGACCACCAACAAAAACATCATCATCCTCACTCATTCTTTTTGTTCAAAAATACCTTTTAAAAATGAAAACTTGAACCTTTTCTTCAACCCATAGTAATAGATCTACCAAGTATAAAAAAATAAATAGAACAACAATATCAACAACAACAAAACATGTTCAAGATTTTGTTAAAAAATACCTTCTAAAAACAAAAACATCAACCTTTTCTTCAAGACGAAATATATTGCAAAAATTAAATCTTTCACGAAGAACAATCAACACAAAGTAAAAAAAATAGTAGAGTAAGAAGCAGAAAGAAAAAAAGATCCTCGAAGAAAAAAAATAAAATTAAGAAATAGAAGAAAAAATTACCTACACCAACCAAAACTTCTGTCTTCAACAACAACAAATAGGAAAAAAAGAACTTAAGTTGGTATGAGAAAGAAGAAGGATTAAAGAAGAAGAAGAAGAAGGAAAACAGAAGAAGAAAAAAGAAAATGACCTCGACGAAGTTGATTGCTTTGGAGAAGAAAGATCCTACTGTCAGCCAACATCAATCAGCAATTAAAGCATTTCAGCGGCAAAACACCACTACACCAAAAAGACAAATATAACCTCAATTTTAGACACGTGTCAATTAAATAGAAGGTCTATTTCAGTAATTTACCTACACTAAGAATTTCTTAGATATACAGTAGATTGCCAACTCTTTATTTATTTAAAGGTTTAATTAATTATTTCATTTGTGCAAACTTCCACTTTTAAATTCTGAACTTATAATTATTCCATTAAGTTTTAACATATGTTAATTTAAGTTTTTTAGTTCATTCCGAAAATATTAAAAAAATTAAAATGATAAGTTAAGACATAAAAAATTAGAAATAGAAATTAAATATATATTTTTTATTTATAAAATATAATTGTATTTTCATTTTTAAAAGATCTTTATTTGAATTTTTATTTTTAATAACAAAATTTAATAAAATATTATTTTCTTCTAAATATCATTACCAAAGTTTTACATTCTAATTAAGTTGACATTCAAGATTCATTATTCATTTTTCTATAAAGTGAAAGATATTATTAAAAAGACAAATAAAAGAAAGAAAAAATATATTCAAGGAAAGACCAAACTAAAATCTATAGTATATCAAAAAATTTAAATTCTCGTAGCTTAAATCAATTTCTAAAGGATTCTTAACTAATACAAGAGGGCATTGTTTCTAACTAACAAAAACCTTATCTAGATTAGTCTCACTTTATCAACACATATGTTTCCATATCTTTATATATTTTTCTATATTTGTGAAGCATTAAAATTTAATATAGTGCAAATGGTTAAATAGAATTTCCATCTATCCCTCAAAGCCTAATGAACAATTGAAGGCTCCTTAAAAGCTTCAACTACCAATAGACCTAACAAATTGGCCCATTTCTCATGGTTTGGCCCTGCCCCACATAGGTTGGGGCTAGAAAAGCCCACAGGCCCAAAAAGCCCCTCATTGAAAAAGTTCACAAAGCCAAAAAGCCCACAAAAGCCCCGTGGTTTAGGACTAGCCCATAGGCCTTTTTTTTAGAAAAAAAAATCATCATGAATACAAGAAAAAATGGAAATAACTGAATAAATTTAGGATATACAAAATAATTCAAGCACAAAACTACCTTTGCTGAAAAAACAAGTATGTTATCGATTGTAGATTGTAGAAAACCAATAATCTGCTATAGGGCAAATAGTAGTTGAAATATAAAAATGTAAGTTTGTGCAAACATAAATTAAATGCATAGCATTGTCATAATATTAACTAAAGTTTAAAATTTTAAGTAGTCAACACTGCATAGCAGCACATAACAGCCAACTCCAAAAAATTCTAAAGTAGGATACCAGGATGTAAGATGATCACTATTGCAAAGTCTAAAAAATAATGTGCATAATTTATATCATACACATAAATACTAAAAATAGAAAATATCGAAAACATGGTTATAATCAATAAATCCATTATCGTTGTCACCAACATTCAAATCCAATACTAATTAAAGACTCGTTTTAGCCTATTTGTTCAAATGGGAGAAGAGTCAACCTAATAAAGCAAAAAAGAGTGTCGTAAAGACAGAAAAAAGAAATATTAAAACCCCAAAAAAGGGGTAAAGTTTGGTTTCCAGTGCTGCTTCAAAATCATAGGCACTAAAGCACACAACCTTTGTCATTTGCAGTGAAATAGCAGCTGCATTCCACTTCTTCAAACCTTAAACGCTACACCCTTTTGCATCAACTAGAAGTCAAATTCGATACTACTATTTCCTATTTGCTATAGTAGCAGTGTGTTTGCCAACATAGGATCAATTGGTTAGTGACTCCAGAGATGACAAGAGGATATAGGACACTTGCCACAACCACAACACCCGTAGTGGACGAAGTTGTGATCAAAGTTATGAAGAATTCCACAATGCCATATAACAACTATTTAATGACACTCTCCAGAAGCTGCTTGTAGGCATATGTCAAAGAATTAAACACCAAATATATTGAGATAATGGATTAAGTGTATAACAGAACCTGAAGAAGTGTCATTATTGATGACTTTCAACATCTTCAAGTTTAGATTCATCAATGATTCCCTCATGGCCAAAACTATCTTCAACAACTTCATCTATTACAACCAATTGAAATAGAATCAAACAACTAGTCTAGAGTTAATATTTAATGTAAAGTAATTTTAAAAATAATAACATATAAACTTACCGCTAGGATTTTTAGAAAATCCATACAACCAATTTTGAGTATAAATCAACATTTGCACATGCTTAAGAGGAATAGAGCTTCTATATTTTGAAAGAACACACCCACCTTTACTAAAGGTCGACTTTGATGCCACTGTAGTAATGGGAATACTAAGCACATCTGGAGCCATTATAGACAGTATAGGAAATTTTTTCTCATTAGTCTTCCAATATTTGAGTACATCAAAATCTTCATTGTCTTCATCATCATCTATTGTTGGTTCATCTAAATAAACATCTATCTCGTTCTTGCCAACAATAGATTTTGCTTCATTATGATACATTTTAAAATCCTACAATGAACACATATTAAAAAAGAACAAAAAAAATATAAAACAATGAAAACTACGTATAAAATGCTTACAGAAATAATCATTGATCTCTTCAACTTTTCCTTCGATATTGGATTGATACACTGAGATGGATTCAGTTGATGATTGGGAAAGAGAAACACCAAGGATAGACAAGTTCTTTACATATTCTTTAAACAACCTCTTGAACTTCTCTAACAATTTCTTTGTTTTCTCTTCATAGGTCAGAATGTCCAACTTTTTATAACAATACATTATAAAATCAACCTTTAGTCGTGGGTCAAGAATAGCTCCAAAAGCTAACCCAACACTATACTCCTTCCAATACTTTTGAAACTTCTCGTTCATATTCATAGCCATTTGCTTTAAAGTGACATCGTCATTTAACAAATTTTCTTCAATAGTAAACTGAATTTTCCAAATTTGCATAAAATGCAAGTTTGAAGTGGGATAAGATGAACCAGACATCATGTTTGTAATCTCATTAAATGGTTCTAAAAATTAACACATTTTCTCTCCCTTATCCCATTCTTCAAAAGATGGACAAATTTTATAATTCCTATCAACCACTTTGAGAATTTCAAAAGCTTTCCTATACTTGATTGCACTCGCAGGAATCAAATAATTCGAATTCCATCTTGTAATCCCATCTAATCTCAAACCAATGCTCATATTTATGCCAAGGTCACTAACACATTCTTTGAATTTGAGAGTTCTTCCATCTAATGATTTAACATACTTAACACTTTCTCAATTACTATGAAGTGCTTTTTCAACCACCTTTAAACCATCTTAAACTATCAAATTAAGGGTGTGAGCACAACATCGTACATGGAAAAACTCACCATCACATAATAAGTTTCTATGAACACGAAGATGGCTTTTTAAAATGTCTTGTAAGATATTATTAGTAGAAGCATTGTCCATTGTAAGTGAGAAAATTTTCTTATCAATGCCCCATTGCTTAAGGCAATCAAAACAACACTTTTCAATTCAACACCTGTGTGTGGTGGTTTCATTCGACAAAAGTTAAGAATCTTGCTTGTCAATTTCCAATTTTCATTGACAAAGTGTGCAGTTGGGCAAATATATCCTTCAGAAGTAATTGCAGTCCAAACATTAGATGTTAAACAAATTCTATTAGGAATCCTAGACATCATTTGCTTAACTTTTTCCATCTCTTTAATGTATTCCTTTTCTACATCTAAAACAGCAATGTTCCTACATTTCATGTCAACATTAGAATTAATATATTTTATCCACTCTCTAATTCCTTCATATTCAACAAAATTATAGGGAAAATTGTGTTTAATGATGGCTCTCGCAAGTAACTTCGATGAATCTTTTGATTTATCTTTCTTGTACCAAACTTTCCTTCTTGATTCAAATCCACATCTAAGTTTGCAATACTTCTACATGCATTGACATGCCGACTTAAATGTGAAGTCCCATAATTGTTTTTAGTAATGGGGTGTTTGCCAACTTTATAGTTATGACCACAATACTTACACACAACCTTTTCAATGCCATCCTTGTCTTTCCCTAATTTTGTGAAAAAATTCCAAACATTTGAGACTTCTTTTTTATTTGTGGCAACACTTTCAGATGGACCAGGAGTTTCAGATGCAAGATCATCAGTCAAAATCAAAGGATTACTCTTAGAGTGGTCCATATTTAAAAGTTGTTGCACACAACTGCATAAAGAATGATATTTTTTTCATTATTTAAAACTAAGAAGTGAGAATACTAGAGAACAATAGAGAAAAAGAGAGATAAATAAATAAACATTTTCTAACGCTAATTAGTCTAATTATGCAGCTAACCTGCTGCACATTAATTAAGAGATTCATATGTCCTTTGAAGGCAAGTACATGAGGGAGAAACTATACATGCAAGTAGCCCATAGGATAACTGCATTATGTCGTAAAAAGCTAATAGTCCAAAATCCAAACTGAACAACTATCTAATCTGCATTGTACCAATTCTGGGTCTAGTGCTTGTTTCTTTTTAATCATTTTCTTCCTTTTCCCACCATCAAATTATCTATATTTTCTCAATCTTTCTAACTCCCTATGGTATATCCAATGATTAAGGAGTTTATGAGATGCTTTTATGTACTTTTTTTTTGTATGGTATATGACCAATGATATCTAATTTATTATATTAGAAAATTAATTTAAAACTACCAACTTATAAATTATTTGAATATGTATTTAATCATTATCACATATGTTAGGATTTTAAAATAAATTTTTTACTTTTTATTTTATTGCTTTATAAATTTAAAACTTTTAGTAATCCTTTTCAAATTCATTGTAAATTGATATTAATTTTTCTTTTAATAAATACGTATTTAATTATATATTAATTGTTAATAATATTGAAACAAAACAAAACAAAATCAAAATTATTATTGTTTTTCTATTCTTTTTTTGTAGTTTTCATCTATTCACCTTCTTTAAACATTTTTCTTCTTATTTTGATAATTTACACTCATGCGTCCTTTTTTTTTAATGTTGTATATATAGAGACTGTGTTTTATAGTCCATTATTCAGTGTGTTGGGTTTGTTGGGTTTATGTTACAAGATCATTGAGGAGTTGTATATGGGGTGTTAATTTTTGTTAGAGAAATTTAGATAGATTAAAGTGTGGAAATAAGGTCTTTGAAAAATTTATATAGTGAAAGACATTTGGAGAAAAATAAGAGAAAAGTTACACTAATTTGGGATTAAAAAAAACTAGAAAATTGGCACAAAACAGGGGAAAGTTCAAAAAAGAAGGTGAAACAATTGTGCACACACTTGCTAATGTAGCAGAATAAAAATCCACTAGAAACAAACCCCAGTCAGGATATAATAGATTATTGGTGAGTGCACACGAAGTAATCAATTACATCACTTTGTTTCCTTTCTTTCCAAAAGGTGCTCCTTGCATTGTCCAACATACCAGATTATGATGAATTGGGGACACTAAATGGTGAAATCTTAACAAATATATGGTTAAGGGTATTATGCTGAGATAATATTACCCATAAAATTCAACAGAATATAGGGGTAAATACATGATATTAAGCTAATTTTTCCATCTTAATACACTTACGGAGTGCATTCATTGTGTACTCTTAACAAATAATGTAGAATATGGAAATGAAGAAAGAAAGGTTGGGGTTGGGATAATAAGAGAGGCAATGGTTTAATGCATTCGGGTCCAGGTGATGAGTCATTATTTTCCTGCATTCCACTAGCCTTTGTGTACTAATTTAATAGTTGTTCAGTGCTTAATTGTTTATCTTTAGTGTGTTTTCATATGTTGGGCTTTATTGGGTCACTATTCCGAATTTAGGTTAATTTCACATTATTTGGCCTAATTTTCATTTTTAATTATTTTTAGGTATTATGTGGAGCAAATTTTTGAGCTTGGACATTTATCTTAAGGTCAAGAGAAGGTTGCCACGTGATTTCCACATCATTGCCACGTCTGCGCTATGTCAGTCAGCCCATCCACGTCATTGGGCCAACATTTTCAACCTAGAGTGGTATTTTTGTAATTCTGAGTGACAAAATGACATTTTTGTAATTATGTGAATCTGTGGTGATGTGACCACGTATAGGAAGGTTGAGTTTTCGTTTTCCAGCCACCACCATCTTTCCACTCTTCATTTTTAGGTTTTTGAAGCTTTGAAGGTGACCCATGGAGGCACATGCTTATTTTTCGCGTTTTCCACTCATTTTTGACATTTTATGAGTCATGGACAACACCCATTGTTTGTTATTCACGTTTTCTGCACCTTAGGTAACATTTATAATGAAGCATTTACGTTTTTCAGTGTTGTTTTCGTTCTTCCGTTGTTTCTCCTTGCTCATTTTCATTTGCTGCACCATTTTAAGTTTTCTGCACCAATTTGAACTCATTTGAGTGGTTGAATCTCAATTTCTGTTGAACCCTAACTCGAATTCTATGGGCAACTAATTTTCGAATGCATTGATTCCTTGCAAAGAATGAAATGAAACCTTGAGATTAATATTTTGTTCGATGAGTTTAGTTGTTTCTTCGTTGTGGATTTACGTTTGCGTTTTAATTGAAGAACCCACTCTGGTTTTGCTTAATTTTCAGAGTGAGAAACTCATTTTAGTTGATTTTCATGCTTAATGAATATTGACAAATTCATGAACGCTTGCACTACTTAATTGCATGTTGAATTCGTGGTTAACCTTCACTTAGTTGTTTAACAACGAGTTTCATGAGGAATAACGAAATCAATTCAGTTTGTAATCTGTGATGGGTGAAATTTCATTTGAAGCAAGGAATCACTGCTATTTTGTGGCAGTTTAATCAAAATTGCAATTACTTTTGATTGTTGTGTTGAATTTTTGAATCTGCCAAAACCTCCCCCTAGTGTTATAATGTTGTGTTCATCTGGAAATTGAAACTTTGGACGAAAATATTGGTCGTTGGGAGACGACTTGGTTCAACTTTCGCATACTGCATTTAAATTTTTTAATTTGGTGGGGTACGACCTCTATCACCAGGCTATTAACAAATAGTGCAGAATATGGAAATGTTGTGCGACAAGTCTAAAATCTCCAAATTGACACATTTTCCCAGACTTTGTGGGATTTTTCCTACAAGTTTATTATACCAGAGTAACAGGAACATGAGTTCTTTAAGGATGCAATCTTTGTTCAAAGGGATTTGGCCACCTAAGGAGTTGTTAGAGAGGCCTGCATAACCAAGTGAAGTCATATTGCAGAAGAGTGATGAGGGTATCTCGCCCTCAAGATGATTGATTCCTAAGTTAAGGTAATCCAAGTTGTGAAGTGAACCAAACTAGAATGGAATGTGACCCTCAACAAAATTCCTAGACAAATTGAGTTGTCTAAGATGAACCAAATTGCCTATTTCTTTTAGAATCTGACCCACCAAAAAGTTCCTAGAAAAATCAAGAATTTGCATTGTTGCATCTCACACCCAAAAAATCATAAACATAAACATGAACACTAGGTGATTTCCAACTATCTAGAATGTTTTGAGGGTTTGAAATAATTGGCTGGTTAACATACAAACCAAAATATTTCAAGAAAACACACATTCACAACCAGAGGTTAGTTAGGTCAACACCCACAAAACATATTACAAAAGGATTATATCTTTACAATCACAAGACACAAGAGTAAATTCAAATTCTAACAATCATTTACTGAACCAATTAAGTTCTTAGTAGATCATTACCAAGCCTCTTCAATTCTTGGTTCCAACTTGATTGAATTTGTTTGAGCTGCAATTTTATCTCATCGTACATGTACCTTTGTCCTTGGAGCAGTAACACAAATTATTGCAAACAATTATTGAATCAATTGTTTCCCACTCAAAAGGGGCGTGATAAATGTATTTTGGCCACCAAACAAGCAAAAAACCAACACCCAACAAAAAAAAAAGAAAAAAAAAGACTTACTAGAAGTGAAATTCGGAGGCAGAACCGGAAGTGGTTTTGTTCTATGATGAATGCATTTGGCAAGGTCTCAATGGAGGAGAGCATAAAAGTGACAAGGTTTGGGGCGGGGTGCGTGGAGGTTTGTGGCGAGGTTTGTAGCGGGATGTGTTAAGGTTCGTGGAGGAGAAAAAGAAGTTTCGTGTAACATTCAATTTTAGGGAGAAATTTCAATTGACAGAGAGAAAAATAGATTTTATCAAAAAGGGGGTTAAACCCATCCTAACCCTATCCCAACCCACATCACTCAAGGCTTTCGGGGTTGGGGCTTTTAAAAAGCCCCCCATTAAGTGGGTCATTAAAATAAGGTTTAGTTTTAAAGGGGGCTGGGGCTGACCCATGGGTTGTGGGTTAAAATGACAAGTCTAACTACCAATATAGAATGAGTCTCCAATCAAATAGAAGACCAACCTTTCACCACTGCAAGTTTAATAGTCAACATCACGCCCATAACGTTAGCCTTCAAATCTAAGGAATTGTAATTGTAAGAAATGAAACTACTAAGATGTTTGCTTTTAATACCTCTAAATATTTCACCACATGTCTTCCAATGAAATGGAATCACTCGGGAGCTTTCCATGATATTCAAGTGTTTAAAAACCATAAATTCTTGTACAATATTATTATTCATTACTTGTTGTTTATATCTATTTCCTCCAATAATGCCACCAAAACTAGAGACGAAAGAAAATGACTTACAAAATGCATTATCATTTCTCATGCATCAAATATACCTACGATCATTATAAGAAAATCATTATATAGCAATTATTTTATAGATAAAAAATAATTAGTGGTTTTATTGATTAATTTGGACATTGTTTTATAAATTAAAAACTATTAGTGTCTAAAATAATTTTTATTATTAGTAAAAATTTAAAATTGGATTGTTAATTTAGGTCTAAAATAATCTCTAATATTAGCTAACAAGATTTTAGATTCTTATATTTTTAGTTTCTAAATTAATTTCTAGCATTAGTGATAACGTTGTTGTGAAACGATCAAATTATTACTACTTAACTATAGCAACTTCAGTATTGTCAAGTTAGTAGTGAACAAACTAGATAAGGTTAAGCTAACCTTGAATCGTCTACCAACAAACACAAAATTAATTTTCAATATTTGATTCTTATAAAATTCTATCCTAATGCAATTAAAACTAGTAATTGTGAAGAGATGGGGTTTTGATATGCAAAGAATAAATGACAAGTAAATAAAAGATTGTAAACATAGTAATAGTAAAACAGGTCAATTTTACTGCTTTTTCAAAATAGGATTCATCATTGGCTTCCTAAGGATTATTGTTATTGATTTCTTGTCTAAGATTCCAAATTAAGCAATGTAACTTCTCAATTAATTTATTGGCGTCCTCACAATTAATGAAAGTAACTTCTCAATCAAAAGCAAGAACTTTATAGATTAGTCATAGTAAATTTAACCAAGGTAGCTTCTCAATTAAATATTACTATGTCTAATCATGTCTATTCTTTTACCTCTATTATCAAGTAAAAAACTAATTAACCAAAGTAACTTCTTGATTAATTCTAATTTAAGTTTTCACCTTTAATCAAAGTAACTTCTCAATTATTAGCAAAAACTCATGCAATCATAAGAAAGTTTCTAAAAAGTAACTTCTCAATTAAAATTTAAAAAACCCTTGTGTAAGACCTTGGAAAATTAAATAAATAAATAATAAATATTTATTTAATAAATGTGAGGGCAGGAATCCCTGAGTTAATTAATGAGAAGAGAGAAGACAAGGAATAATACTAGCTCATGTGGTTGAGGGTACTTGACTATTATAAAGGACTTCGGTTTGAATACTATGTATGTCATTAGTGTGTTAATTTAATTATTTTATTATTTTAACAATATACAGGATCATGGGGCATGATAATATAACCTTAGATGCACATGAATTATCACAAAAAATGAGTTGGTTGAATTGGTTGTGCACTTGCTTTAAAATTGTATAGTTGTTGGTTTGAACCTTGGTTGATGCTAAATAGGATCCTTTTTTCCAAATTCTTTTCTGGCATGAATGAGAGGGATAAGAAACCCAAGCTGTCTAGAAAGTCAATTGGAAGGGTAGGAGAGGAATTGCAGAATTTTAATTACGTAAATGTTGATTGTATAAGAAGCATGGATATTTCTTATACATTTTTTCTACATTATATTGCATTTTTGGAAATTTTCTAGAAACCGCCTGGCGGGCCTTCAAATCTGCCAAGCGACTCATGTTGAAACCCCCAATTTCTAGGTTTTTGTTAAGAACCGCCTAGCGGTAGGCGATGCGTGGATATGTGGAATAGGTATTTTTTTTCATGAAAAAACGATATTTTTCTTGTTTTTGCGCAGCAGGAACCGCCAAGCGCTAGTTTTATACCGCCAGACGCTAGGTCCTTGACTTCTGGGCGTTGGGCACCATTGATATTTCTGGTCTGCACAGTTTTCGTAAAATTGCGTTTCCCAATTCGTTAATCGTCCGATTTAGCTGAAATTTTGACAACGGTTTTATAACATGTGACTCTTTAATTTGTATGGTGTGATCTTGGTTTGGATATCTGTAGTTGGAGATAAATGATACACATGATTACTGGTTTGGAAGTATTTAAAAAGCATGAATAATCTTTTTATAATTTCACGTAACTAGTGATGTGGCATGAGTTGGAAGCTTGATTGGGTTATGTTGTGAGTCTCCATGAAATTAAATGTTCCTTTGGGTTAGTCACATGTTGAGAATTGGTTTATTAGTGAATGCATATGTATCAATATAAGTTAAATTGTTGCATAACAAGTGTGAAGTGCTATAGTAATTTGCATTGATGCATAAAATCATGTGCTTAAGTTTTTAGAGTGTTGCTGCTTTATATTTGATTTGAGTATGCATTATTCATAAGTTGGAATTAAATGCTAGTAGGGAGTTAAATGGTGGAGTATATATATGAATATGTAGGGATTGATGCATATGATATGTGGTGTTCGTCAGGCGGTCTAAAACCAGGTTTCGCCAGGCGACGCGGGTGATGTGTCAGGCAGTTCTAGGTGCAGAGTTGGATTGCGCGGGAGAATATACATAGCTTTGGATGGAGGTCTTGAGACGATGATTTGCTAGGGGCCCAATTACAAGTGGAGCTTGTATTGGGGTAACACGTGATCACTAGAGGTTATAGCTAGTGGTTTTGGAAGTCCAGTGGAGTGTGCAAGATCATGACTCGTACGGATGGATTCTGGAAGATTGCCCTCCTTAGTATTATCCGACGAGTTTGGTAGTCTTGGGACAAATACGGATTGCGGTTCGTATTGGGGAACTCTACTTGGTGTTGCGGATTGTGGTCATGACAAGATCATTCCCACATGTGGACTATAGGTGGTGGCCTGTAGTCGGAGGAGCGAGTAGACACTCGTAGTAGCAAGTATTAACCAAAGTAACCATCAAAGGGTGTAGAATCAAGAGGCATGCAGAGGAATATGTGCATGTTGGGCTCTAAGGGTTGTAGTCATCAAAAGGTGTTAAGTTATCTTCAAAGGCTTTGGATGAATACCTTAAGGATGGACTTTGCTAGAGCATTCCTTGAGTTGTGGCTTGGGATGGAGGGTAAACACATGGTATTCCTTGAGTTGTGGCTCGGAATGACGGAGGGTACCGTTGTGAGTGTGCGAGTTGTGGCTCGTACAAATGGTCTCCACTTGATTGAGTAGTCATGGGTTATGGCCAATGATTTTGTCAATCTTGTCTCGAGAGTATGAATTGTGGTTCATATTGGGAGCACCACCTGGCGTTATGAAGTGTGGTCTATAATATGTTATTCCCGCACATGTTTCTATGTGTTGTGGCTCGTAGATGGGGGAACCACGAGTTGTGGCTTATGGAAGCAAAGGATATCTTAAGGTCATCATCGGAAGATGTAAAAAGTGGATAAACATGGTGGTGGCCATGTTTTAGGGAATTGACTAGGCTGCCTCGGTGGTCGTCAAGGCGAACACACGACCCGATGCTCTAGGCTGCTCCCCAAATGGTTTCTTCGCTGGCGCACCTCCAACTGGTTTCTTGTTAGGGCAGTGACGTGTCAATATTAAATTCCTGAGTCTAGAAAGCATGCATTTGTTTTTCAGATATGCTACATTGTCCTGAAGAAACTACATTTGTCATTGGATTTAACCTTAATTTGATGTGGTTTTGGTACCGGTCACCCCCCCACTTTGATACCATTAATGGGTTATTCTTATATGAGTTGGTCATTGAGAGATTTTGATTCTATAATGACACCACTTTTAACCCAAAATCTTAAAGCAATGGGTTTATAGGTCTTTCATCTGATATAGTGTTTAATTTTGTCTTTTCTATCAAATGTGGTACTTTGACTCATACTTAGGTAATTCCCAACACTCTGTGATTTAAATTTTTGTTTCATGGGGTACAATGTGAGAATGAATACCATTTAAAAGGATCTTATTTTAACTTTTATTATTTATTTTCGGATCAGGCATGTTTCTAGGTATGTGCCAATTTAAAATCCACAAGATCATCCCAACATTAAGCATGTCACCATGCTAACACATAATTAAAAAAATCATGTCATGCTTGCTTCCAACTATTGCTCTGCTTTCTATAAAACAATTAAGGATCTTTAAGATTTAAGATTCTCACACAATAATAAGAGATCTTGTGAGTATGCGTTCTTCAATTTGAAATTTGTACGCTCTCCAACCACCTCTTTCCTAATTAATCTCTTTGTCTTTCTTTCTCAAGTTAGATTACTAGGTATGTCGTTAGCAATTCCAATATTATGCTAGTGGGGAGTGGGTAGTACCAGACTTTTGGAGAATTCTAGTGATTCTATTTCTAGGATATTAAAGGTGATTGGTGAGGTTATTAGAGAGAACAAGGATACCCATGTAGAGGAGTTGGTGAAGGATTCTCTGCCTCTGAAGGTAGAGTACGGTTGGGTTTATGAGGAGGTTCGGGCAGCTTTGTCCAAGTTTTGTCGGTTGAAGTTATTGGTATCCTAGTTAAATAATATTTATACTTTTGATTAGGAGTGAGTCGTGATATCGTCTCTCTAAAGAGGGTCAGTGCAATTGACCATGTATGTCATGGTCGTAAGGGAAACCATGAGGAGTTCTTCTATGTTTATTTGTCCTTGCTTCTATGGCTACAAGTCCACCTACCCTTCGATGTGTTCACCATGGTTGTGTTCCTCCTTCTCAATGTTGCTTCTACGCAACTCCATCCTAACAGTTCAGGTAGGTTACAAGCTTTCTGGCTAGTTTTGAAGCTTTATACTTGTCTCCCACCCTTGATAGTTTTCTCTTCTTCTACGTGACCCAAACCAAGGGTTTGGTGAAGTGGTTCTCTTTGAGGGAGGTCGAACTGTCAGTCCTTCAAAAAGTTAAAGATAGTTTCTTTAAGGTTGCGCCAACTAAAGCTAGGAAGTCTTACTTTTATGATGATGGTGGTCGACTAAAGTTCCTTTTTTATTGGATAATCGAAGTGCCAAAGAGCTCGTTGTTTGTAGAGAGTAGGCAGATAATGGACGTGTTGGAGTAATTGCCCAGGAGGATCTTGGCTAGAACATAGTGCGATGTTTCCTTTCGCCGAATCCGGCGAAGGATGTATGCGGTGAATGTACTTTTTGTTATGCTTTTGTGTGATTTGGCTAATTTAAAGCACTTATACTTTTGCAGCTTACATAGCTCAACATGCCACAAAGGTGGGTGAGGAGGAGGATATTTTTGCCATGTTAAGAAAGTAAATGGCCAATGTTGCTTAGAAAGATAGCAAGCACACGTCTCTAATTTGACTATGCTAATGGTGGAGACGCACAGCTAGAGACTATTGTGAAGAGGCCGACCCCTTTTAAGCAAAGAGGGAAAGGTAAATACCAGAGCCAATTGAGAAAGATGTCCAAGGCTGGCTCCCTAGGCCCGTTTGCTATTGTTTCTAAGCTTGGCGGCTTGGGCAATCTTTGCCTTCGCTTGAGGAATAGTATTGAACTTAATTTGACAGGTAACTTAGTGCAAACTACTTGTTTACTATTTGATCACGAGGTTGTTGTGTTGTATGACTCAGGAGCTACCCATTCATTCGTATCCAATAAATGCGTGAGGAGGCTCGGTCTAGTGATGCGAGAGCTGGCGTGCGAGTTGATAGTTGCGACACCAGCGTCTGGCGAGGTATCCACTACGTGTATTTGTGTGGGATGCCCTATGAAGGTGGTAGGCCGCAAGTTCAAGGTGACTCTCATCTGCTTGCTAATGGAAGGGTTGGACGTGATTCTGGGTATGGATTGGTTGGCCAATAACCATGTTGTGATCGATTGCGAACAATGCATAGTGGTATTTCCATATGCAGAGGGGCTGGAATTGATATCATTGAACCAGGCAGTGAGAGAGATTGAAGTTGGAGCTACTTGTTTTATGATAGCGGCCCAGGCAGAAAAGAAGAGCACCGAGGAACAAATTAGTATGATTCCAGTGGTCGATGAATATGGGGATGTATTTCCATATGAGATACCTGAGTTGTCGCCGAGTAAGGATGTGGATTTCACTATTAATCTCATTCCTGAAGCTGGTCGAGTGTCCATGGCACCGTATCGGATGGCGCCAGCAGAATTGGCTGAGTTGAAGAAGCAGATTGAAGATCTGCTTGAGAAGAAGTTCATCAGAGCAAGTGCATCACCGTGGGGATCACCGATGCTGCTAGTGAAAAAGAAGGACGACAGCTCCAGATTGTGTGTCAATTATCGTAGTTGAATAAGCTGACTATAAAGAATAAGTACTCGTTGCCCAGAATCGACGATTTGCTGGATCAATTGAGGGGAGAAGCTGTGTTGTCTAAGATTGACTTGAGGTCTAGATATCATCAGATCTTAGTCAAACCAGATGATGTGCAGAAGACAACATTCAGGTCTCGCTACGAACACTATGAGTATGTGGTGATGCCGTTTGGAGCGACAAATGCTCCGACAATTTTCATGCACTACATGAAAAGAATATTCTGGCCGTATGTAGATCAGTTTGTCGTTGTATTTATTGACGACATACTGATATATTGTGAGAGTCGAGAAGAACATTCAGAGCATCTACGAGTGGTTCTGGAGGTTCTCAAAGAGCATAAACTGTATGGGAAGCTGTTGTTGTGTGAATATTTGCTGGATGAGGTACAATTCTTGGGGCATGTAATCTCAACCCAAGGAATAGCAGTGAACCCAGTGAAGATTGACACAATGGTGAAGTGGGAAAGACCACAGACAGTTACTGAGGTGAGGAGCTACTCATGATTTGGAATTAGCTGTAGTGGTATTTGCCCTTAAGACTTGGAGGCACTACTTGTATGGTTCACAGTTCCAAGTGTTCAACGATCATAAGATTTTAAAGTACTTATTTGATTAGAAGGAGCTGAATATGAGGCAAAGGCGTTGGATGGAGTATTTGAAAGACTACGATTTTGAGCTTCTATACCCGACAAAGCTAATGTCGTTGCTGATGCATTGAGTAGGAAGACGGTCCACATATTTGCTATGATGGTGAAAGAGCTAGAGCTGATAGAAAAACTGTGTGACATGAACTTGGGTTTACACATGGGTGTAAATCATATTCAGTGTAGCATGTTGCGAATCACCAATGAGTTCCTAGACGAGGTGCGGGTGGAACAAGGAAATGATCGGGAACTACAGCATATCATTGGTGAGTTGGGCACTAAGACGAGAAAAAACTTCAAGATGGGTAAAGACGGCATCCTACACTTCAGGAAGAGGGTTTGTGTACCTAGAAGTGTAACATCCCGGTACGATATTACTTAAAAAATAAAATAAAAAAAATAAAATGAAATAATTTTCCTCATTTATTATTAAACCACTTCCCAAAACGCGGGAAATTTTAAAACTTTAAAGGTGAATAATCGCTATCAATAGTGATATTACTCACAATTCACGTTTACAGTTCATAAGTCCAAAGTAAAGAAAATTGTATCAAAGTACATGAAAATTAAATAAAGCAGTTATAAAATCCCCTCGTATTCTGCGTCAACACTCCGCCACTATGCGTCTCCTGGTTCACCTGAAACATCATTTGCTCCCGGATAACAAGTTATCCGATCATCGCCACACACACACGGATAAGGTGAGCTATGCACATATACATAAATAAATACGAAATAAATCCCTGCCAATAAAATAATTATTTATTCATTTATTTCCAATATCACCCACTTTCCCACACTCATCACCAATATGAGTTCATGCATGTATTCTAAATCTTGGGACTTCCTGTGCTCCCACGACCCTCCTCACTCGTGGTCCAACCTACAAGCCTATCCCGCTTGTAGTCTTGCTTCACGGACTCTCACGCCCGTTCATCTGAACTCCTCGCTCATACCCGGACACGTATACCCGCCTTTCCTACCATGAACTCCCTCGCTCATAGCATTCTCAAGTTGAGCATAAGATGAACTCCCTCGCTCACTTATCCCAACGAGAGTACCTCCGGTGAACTAAACTGTTCACGTTCCGCATGCGGTCCACCCATCTCAAACTCCTCGTTCGCGACTCAATCCAAGCACATCCCAAAATCCTATGGACTTAGTCCTTCAAGACCAAACACCACAAACACAAGCATATAATTCCTATACTTTAGGAAATAGCAGCAAACTAGCTCAAACAACACACATAAACATAGAATTCGTAGCATTCTCGCTTAAGCTAGGGAACTTCGCCCAAGCTAGTCCGTAAGTCTCGCTTAAGTTAACCCACCTCGCCTGAGCGAGTGTGAAATTTGCTCAAACACACAAACCTCCTTTCATGGACGAGGATTCGCGCTCAACATACACAGGTCTCATCGTGACCTCGCTTAGGCGAGCCATTCTCGCCTGAGCGAGTGAACATGTCGCTCAACCCCAAACTGGGTCGCGTAAGCGAAAAGCTCGAACCAAAACCCTGAACAAACTTCTGCAATTCTCGCCTAGGCGAGAGGGAGTCGCTTGAGCGAAACTTGTAGAGTTTCGTCTCTATTCATGCACACAATTCACCAAAACCATGCCAAAATACAATTTAATCACTCTGATTCCATTTATTTCAATAATCAAACCATATGAACATGCTTTATATCCATTTAAACTACCAAAACACAAGGTTTAGGCATCCATAACCATTCAATACCAAAAACCCTCATTCCCAAGACATATAATGCATAAAAGGGTTTTGCAACTTAAAACCACCAAGTCAATTCTTACTTTGATCCCACAAACAGGAATTCATAACACTTATAATTCAATTGAGAAGGCAATGACACAGAACCATACACAAATCATGTAATTTACACGCACAAAGGACAACTCCCCTAACCTGGAATTCTTGATTAGAATTGGGAAAAAAATGAAAGTTCCTTGGTTCACCAATGTTTTGCTTCAGCCTTTTGCACACCCAAAACTCCCCTCTCACTCTCTAATCTCGTTCTCCTTTCAAAGATCAATTATCAGCACTGCCAAAACCCTTATTTTGCCCCAAATTGGCCCTTTTATATGTGTCTAAATAATGGTTTTAATTGCTAAAACGCAAATAAGCTTAATGATGTGTTTTATTTCCATTCAAGGGTAATTACTAATGTTTTATATTATTTTTTTCCAGCCCCTTGGCTGCTCCTGCTAGGTCTTCACTGCCCTTTCGCATTCAAGTCAAAGCTGCTTCTCATAAAAAAAAAAGGATTAATTCTTATCTATCAAGGTTTGAACCCATGACCACTCACTCATAAGACCAATGCACCACCATTATGCCAATTCATATTTTGTGATAATTATTACAATCCTATGATTATACTATCACTTAACAAGCCAAAACATATTATCAAAATAATAATAAATCAAACAACACATAATTGGCATACATAGGACTTGAACCTAAGTCCTTTCACACAACCAAAGTAATCTTAACCACTTGAGCTAATACTTTTCCATGTTATACCAATAAACATTTAATGACATCAAAGTTCCCACCACCCACATTTATTAATTAATTATTTAATTAATTAATTAATTTCCACGGGTCTTACAAGAATCCCTGTACTGAGAAAGATGCTCTTGGAGGAAGAGCATAAGAGTCGTCTTAGCATACACCCAGGTATGACAAAGATGTATAAAGATTTGAAGGCGACTATCTAGTGGAATGGTATGAAAACTGATGGGGCAGATTATGTAGCATCTTGCTTAGTGTGCCAAAAAGCGAAGATCGAGCATCAGCGGCTGGGTGGTACGTTGGAGCCTCTTAATATTCCTTAGTGGAAATGGGACAACATTTCCATGGATTTTGTTACACACCTGCCAAGGTCAGTGAGAGGGCATAATTCCATCTGGGTAATAGTGGATAGACTGACGAAGTGCGCTCACTTCCTGCCAATCAATCAGAAGATGTCTCTAGATAAACTGGTAGAGTTGTATGTCAAGGAGATTGTCAGGTTACATGGTGTGCTTGCAAGTATCATATCAAATAGGGATCCGAGGTTCTCATCAAGATTTTGGCAGTTACTGCACAACACCTTGGGCACTCAACTAAGAATGAGCTAAGCATATCATCCTCAGACAGATGGGCAGTTTGAGAGAACAATACAGTCCCTGGAGGACTTACTAAGAACATGTGTATTGGATCACCTAGGGACGTGGAGTGATATGTTGCCACTAGTGGAGTTTACTTATAACAACAACTACCATTCTAGTATAGGGATGACACCATACGAGGCACTGTATGGCAGGAGATGTCGGACACCATTGTGTTGGCAGCAGGATGGAAAGTTTTTGGTGCTTGGGCTAGAGTTTTTACAGCAGACTACTGAGAAGGTAAGGGTGATACAGGATCGAATACGTGTAACTCAGAGTCCGCAAAAATCCTACGCAGATAAGAGGAGAAAGCCGCTTGAGTTTGAGGCAGGTGACCATGTGTTTCTCAGGGTTACACCTACAGTAGGTATTGGGATAGCACTGAAGTCGAGGAAGTTGACCCCTCGATTCATCGATCTGTATCAGATTACGAGGCAGATCGGACCAGTGGCGTACGAGATTACTTTGTCGCCTCACTTAGCAAATCTGCACAACGTCTTCCATATATCACAACTTAGGAAGTACATGGCAGATCCTACTAAAGTGCTGGAGCAGGATGATGTTCAGGTGCGCGAGGACTTGACTACGGGAGTCGGACCGGTGAGAATCTTGGATTCCCAAGTCAAGCAACTCAAAGGGAAGGAGATTCAAACTGTGAAGGTTCTCTAGGACGAGGCAACCCGGGAGATGACTTGGGAGATGGAGGATCTCATGAGGAAGTATTATCCTCACCTATTTGCTGGTAAGTCCTATTTTCGAGGACGAAAACTTTCAAGGTGGAGGGAATGTAAGAACCGTGAAAATTAATTAATTAAATAAATAATTAATTAAGAAATGCAGGTAGTGAGAGCCTTTATGGCATTAAATATTGATTGGTGTGATGTGGAAAGGTATTAGCTGAAGTGATTGAGAGTACTTTATTGTGTGAGAGAACTTGGGTTCAAGTCCTATGTATGCCACTTTTGTGTTTTTTGATTATTATTTATTTTAATAATATGAATGAATATGTTGAGTGCTAACATAATTATACAATTATGTGAATTATCACTAAAGATGAGTTGGTTGGATTTTTGTGTATTGAATTTGGCATTGGAATGGTCATGGGTTCAAACCTTGGTGAGCTAGATTTAACTCTTTTTGCTTAAAATTAGTTGTGGGCTGAATATGAAAGGGTGGAGAAAACCCTAGCAGTAGGGGCAAGCCAAGGGGTTGAAAAACAATCAAATAATGGCCCTTGAATAGCAATGAAATCCACAATAAAACTAGTTCTCGTTTTTTTTTTGCATTAACCCACATTAAGACATCCTTTAAAAGGTAAATTCAGGTGAGAAGAGGGGTTTTGGCATATATGATTGTGGCCTAGGTAAAGGAATACGAAAATTTAGAGTGAATTGTGAGGTTTGAGGAAATTGAGAGCTGAATTGGGAAAGAATCAAAGAGGGGACATTGGGGTTCAAGGGGAAACGAGTAATTCAAACACTAGGCAAAGGAAAATCTGAGGTTAGGGGAGCTGAACCCGTAATATTATGCTTTTGATCATATTGCATGAATTTGATGATTATATGCTATGGGTTTTGTGTTGCATGTGAGGTGAATTTGGGGTTTGGGTGTTTTGGTATTGTTTTATTGAGATTCTTACCTAATTGCATGAACATGATGGATTTCTGTGCTGAGTATGCTGCTATTGTATAAATTTGGAGTTTGGGGGCCTATATTGCATCTAAACTATGCTTATATTGTTGGTACCATGTTTTCAAACTGAATTGGTATGAATTGGGTGTGTAAGTTGGGTACATTTGCTGTTGTTGCGTGCGTTAAACAATGCCAACTTCTGCAACTCTTGCTCAAGTGAGCCAGGCTCGCCTATATGAGATTTGCAAAGACTCGAGTGCAAGTTCTGCTTGAGTGTCTCGCTCAGGCGGGGAATTCTGGCTTTGGGCGACAGACCATCTCGCTTAGGCGAGTGTGTCTCGCCTAAGCGAGAACTCGTGAGGGTTGGTTTTTCTGCTCAAGCATCTCGCTCAGGCTTGAAGCTTTGTGGTGGACGAGGAACGTCTAGCTCAGGCGAGAGACCCTCGCTTAAGCGAGAGCACGGGAGGTTATGTGGTGTTATGTTAACTCGTCGCCTAGACGAGGCGCTTTAAGTCTGGGCGAAGTATGATCTCGCCCAAGCGAGGAGGAGCTCGCTCAAGCGAGATTTCGTGGACTATGGGGCAACATGCTCGCTCAGGCGAGTGGGTCTAGCTTAAGCGAGAATGGAGTGGGTGTTTGGACAAAGGCTTTTAGCCTAAGCAATTAAGAGTGCAATTGTGTGTTTCAGACAAGTGATACTACTGTGTTGGAGTGGATATGTGTGAATTGGGATGAGTGGTCTATAAGGCTTCTAATATATCTTAGAGGTGGACTTGTTGGTGTTCCTTGAGTTGTGGCTCAGAACGTATCCTTGAGTTGTGGCTCAGGATAGGGGATATGCATGTGGCATTCTATGGGTTGTGGCCCGGAATGACTTCCCTTGAGTTGTGGCTTGGGAAAGCGGATGAACACGAGGAACTCTTAAGTTGTGGCTCGGGTTAGTGAGTGTTCTCGGTGTGAGTGTGCTGGTTGTGGCCAGTACGGATGGGTCTAGATGGATTGTCCTCCTCAGTGATTTGCTAACGAGTTGGATAGTCCTGGGATGTTACGGACTACGTTCGTATTTGGGAACTCCACCTGGCGTTACGGTGTGTGATCCGTAGCATGGTTTCCTGCACGTGCTCTATCGATTATGGCCGATAGGTGTGGCAGCAAGACATCTTGAGGTACTCTCTAGAAGATGTAGAACACAGGTAACATGGTTGTGGCCATGTGAAAGAAAAGGATGAGGTTCCTTTGAGGTGAAATGATATCATACATGGTTGTGGCCATGTGGGATGAAAGAAGATATTTTTTTTCTTTTGATGTGTTTTGTTTTATGTTTATATAATATATATGTGATGATTATATTAGCTCATCCTATCTGCTTGTGTTTGGCGATGATCGTGTACGCAGTACACATGAGTAGATGATATTGCAGGTGGAGCTGGTGAGACTTAGAGTTGTAGCGGGGCTATATGGGGAGAAGATTTTACCATAGTTTGTACTGTTTGTATTTTATGGATTTTGTAAACTCTTGGACTAATGTAGTGTGGTTTTCGTATCTATTCTCTTTTGTGAATTGAGAATTTAGATGGTTATTATTGTAATAAGTTTTAAATTTCTCGTATTTTGGGAAATGATGCTTGATTTAAAAGGAGTCACTTAAATTTTCTTTATTATATTATTTAAAAATCAGTAATATTCGATAGGGATGTTACATTTGGTATCAAAGCAAAGGTTTTTCAAAATGTTTTTGGGGTCTGTGGGGAGTGAGCTTATTGTGTTACGCTTGCGTGACTGTTTGATTTATATTCTTGTGTTACTTTGTCTTGTTTAGTCATGACTTAAGCTATGTGATTTGAACAGCTGAAAATGTGGCGTGCACAGGCTGTGGCAAATAGGAGGAAGAGGAATAACACTGGGGCTGATGAGATCGCGCATGCGATACACCGGATGGTGGATGTGATGCAGCCCATTGCAGCGCAGCCTAGAGCCGTGGTAGCACCCACTCGACCCGTGACGATGGAGGATTTTATGAGGCACAAGCCCTCAAAGTTCACGGGCAAATCCACTCCTGATGAGGCAGTTGCTTGGCTTAGAGAATGTGAGAAGATCTGTAGGGTGATAGAGTGCACTGATGCACAAAAGTTGTCTTTTGTCACCTTCTTGTTGGTGGCAGATGCAGAATACTGGTGGGTGGGCATGCAGCAGTTGATGGAGACTCGTGAGGAAGCAGTGATGTGGACTTCCTTCAGGATGAGGTTCCTAGAGAAATACTTTCCAGACAGTGCGAAATATAAGAGGGAGGCAGAATTCCTCACGTTCCAACAGGGGAACCTGACTGTGCAAGCATACACAGACAGATTTGAGTACCTAGCGAGGTTTTATTCGCCCACTAGTGGAGATGCAGAAAATATGAGGATGGACGGAAACATGAGTTGCGTCGATTCATAGTACCACTGCGGATCAGGGAGTTTCCCGTCTTGGTAAAGCAGGCCAATGCAGTTGAGCAATTGGAGATGGGGCCCAACAGAGTAGCTCGACCTTAGAAGAACACCACCTATTCACGGTAGTAGAAGAAGCTATATGACAAACCATAGAGTTCAATCAAGAAACTATAGTGCTATAACTGTGGTGGATAGCATCTCAGGAGGGATTGTCCAAAACCCTCAAGCAGCTTTGGTGGGGGTAGTAGCACTGACAAGTGCTATGTTTGTGATCAGACGGGGCATTTCGCACATCACTACCCTAACAAGAAACCAGTTGGAGGTGCACCAGCGAAGAAACCAGTTGGGGAGTGTAACACCCCTAGCGCACCACGCCCAGAGCATGTCAGGTTACTACAGCCCGATGCACCCCAACCCCTCACCCTTCTCAGTCCATTCATACTGGGTGGGTTGTTGCCAGTGGGAATCGAACCCACAACCTGACCTTTAACACCCCTGGCACACCAGCAGATGCTACCAGTTGCGCTGCAGCACAACTGGTAGCATCTGCTGGTGTGCCAGGGGTGTTAAAGGTCAGGTTGGGGGTTCGATTCCCACTGGCAACAACCCACCCAGTATGAATGGACGGAGAAGGGTGAGGGGTTGGGGTGCATCGGGCTGTAGTAACCTGACATGCTCTGGGCGTGGTGCGCCAGGGGTGTTACAGGGAGCGGCCTAGAGCACCAGGTCGTGTGTTTGCCTTGGCAACCACCGAGGCAGCCCAGTCAGGTAACTTATTGCAGACTACTTGTTTATTGTTTGATCACGAGGTTGTTGTGTTGTAAGACTCAAGACCTACCCATTCATTCGTATCCAATGAATGCGTGAGGAGGCTCGGTCTAGTGATACGAGAGCTGGTGTGCGAGTTGATAGTTGCAACACTAGCGTCTAGCGAGGTATCCACCATGTTTGTTTGTGTGGGATGCCCTATGGAGGTGGCAGGCCGCAGGTTCAAGGTGAATCTCATCTGCTTACCAATGGAAGGGTTGGATGTGATTCTGGGTATGGATTGGTTGGCTAGTAACCACGTTGTGATCGATTGCGGACAACGCAAAGTGGTATTTCCAGATGCAAAGAGGCTGGAATTGATATCATCAAACTAGGCAATGAGGGAGATTGAAGTTGAAGCTACTTGCTTTATGATAGTGGCCCAGGCAGAAAAGAAGATCACAGAGGAACAGATTCGTATGATTCCAGTGGTTGATGAATATGGGGATGTATTTCTAGATGAGATACTTGAGTTGCCGCCGAGTAGGGATATGAATTTCACTATTGATCTCATCCCTGGAGCTGGCCCAGTGTCCATGGCACTGTATCGGATGGTGCCAGCAGAATTGGCTGAGTTGAAGAAGCAGATTATATATCTGCTTGAGAAGAAGTTCATCAGACCAAGTGCATCACCGTGGGGAGCACTGACGCTGCTAGTGAAAAAGAAGGACAGCAACTCCAGATTGTGTGTCGATTATCGTCTGTTGAATAAGCTGACTATAAAGAAAAAGTACCTGTAACATCCTGACTAGATATTACGGATTTTTAATAAAATAAAGAAATTGCATTAACACCTACAATTAATAAAACCTCATTTAATAAAAACATCATTTCCCAAAGCGCGAGAAATTTGAAACTTATTATCGTTCAAAAATAAAGCAAACCATAAATTATAATATCTGGAAATAATATAAGATTATCACTCAAATGTTTACAATTTATTTCCAAAACTAATAATAACAAAGCATAAAGAAATCCTAAGCTATCCCCTCTCTATGGCTAAGCTTCACCAGAACCACCTGCATCCACAACATCTACTCACGTGTACCGCGTACATGATCATCGCCAAACATAAGCAGATAGGGTGAGCTAATATAATAAATATATACAAATTTATAATCAAATATAAATAAACACTCCAAAACCATACATCCTTTCCTTTCACATGGCCACAACCATATGATATCATTGCACATAAAGGAAACTCGTTCATTTCCTTCCACATGGCCACAACCATGCTAGTTGTGTTCTACCTCTTCTCGTGAGTATCTCTGGGCGTTTTGCTGCCACACGTATTGGCCACAACCGATAGAGCACGCACGGCAAAACAATGCTACGGATCACACACCGTAACGCCAAGTGGAGTTCCCAATACGAACATAGTCCGTAACGTCCTAAGAATACCAAACTCGTCAGCTATTATATTGAGGAGGGCAGTCTATATGGACCCATCCGTACTAGCCACAACCAGCACACTCACACTAACAACACTCGCCAACCCGAGCCACAACTCAAGAGTTCCTCGTGTTCATCCATTATCCCGAGCCACAACTCAAGGGAAGTCATTTCGGGCCACAACCTATAGAATGCCGCGTGCTTAACCCCTATCCCGAGCCACAACTCAAGGGACACGTTCTGAGCCACAACTCAAGGAACACCAGCAAGCCCACCATTGAGATATCTTAGAAGCCTTGTAGACCACGTATCATAATTCCAACACATCCAATCTGACACAACATTAACACTTGCCTTGCACACACAATATAATTTTATGCCGCTTAGACTAAAAGCGTTTATCCAAACAGCCCAGCTTATCTCGCTTAAGCTAGGCCCACTCGCCCAAACGAGGACATTGCAGCAGTCGCAGTCCACGAACTCTCGCTTGAGCGAGCTTCTTCTTGCTTGGGCGAGACCATCCTTCGCCCATGGCTAAAGTACCTCGCTTAGGCGGCAAGTTAAACAACACACCCAACGTACCACGACTTCTCGCTTATGCGAGGAAGGATCGCCTGAGCGAGAGGCTTTGTCGCTCAAAACAGAACTTCACGCCTGCGCGAGATGTAACATCCAATACACACACGATTTCTCGCTTAGGCAAGACACACTCGCCTAAGCGAGATGGCATGTTACCCAAGACCAAAATACTCCGCTTGAGCGAGATGCTCGAGCAGAAAAATAGAGTATGAGTCCCTGCATGTCTCGCCTAGGCGAGCCTGGCTCGCTTGAGCGAAAATTGCAGACTCTGGAACTATTTCACGCACATGAACACCATCACCACAAACCAAACCACATCCAATTCATGCCAAAAAATCGAGAATATTACACCAAACATGTACACATAATTCAGACCCAAAATAAATCCCAAAATCCAAGTTTATACCATAACTCATATATACAGTACCCAAACCCTCATTATTTTCATACAATTGAATAAGAAGGTTGAGCAAATACCATCAGAACAATCAAATACAACTTCCATCAGTTTAGACATGAAATTTAGGATACACACACAACCCAATCATGCAAAACCATACAATTAACACAGGGTTTCAGGTTCAGCTCCCCTAACCTGGAATTTCCCTTGCAAAAATGTAATGCTATAGCTCTTCTTCTTGCCCAACACAAATTCTCTTAGTGCTACCACAATTTGCGTTAGCTAGTCTCTCAATCCTCTCCAATTCGCTCCCCTCTCAAAAGGTACAATATCAAGATTGCATAAACCCTATTTTCACCTAAATTTGACCTTTTATAGGTGTCTTAATAGTGGGTTTAAATGCCAAAACGAAAATAACCTTAATGATGTTTTAATTGCTATTCAAGGGCCATCATTTGGTGGTTTTTCAGCCCTTATTGGCTGCCCTTTTGCTAGGTTTTCTTTGCCTTTTCACATTCAAGCCACAACTAATGGTTAGCAAAACGAGAGTTAAATTTTGGGATCACCAAGGTTCGAACCCATACCATGCTTATCATCAAATCAATGCACAACCACTCAAACAATTTATGTTTCGTGATAATTCACATAAGTATAGGGTTACATTACCACTTCCATGCTTATACATAATTGGCATACATAGGACTTGAACCCAAGTCCTCTCACACAACCAAGTACTCTCAACCATTTGAGCTAGTACTTTTCTCCATCACATCAAACAATATTTAATGCCATAAAGGCTCCCAGTGCCCGCATTTATTGATTAATTAATTAATTTTCATGGGTCTTACAGTACCCGCTGTCCAGAATCGACGATTTGCTGGATCAATTGAGGGGAGCAACTGTGTTCTCTAAGATTGACTTGAGGTCTCGCTACAGACACTATGAGTATGTGGTGATGCCGTTTGGAGTGACAAATGCTCCGACAATTTTCATGGACTACATTAACAGAATATTCAGACCGTATCTAGATCAGTTTGTCGTTGTATTTATTGATGACATACTGATATATTTTTAGAGTCGAGAAAAACATATAGAGCATCTGCGAGTGGTTCTGGAGGTTCTTAGAGACCATAAACTGTATGGCAAGTTGTCGAAGTGTGAATTTTGGCTAGATGAGATACAGTTCTTGGGGCATTTAATCTCTGCCCAAGGAATAGCAATGGACCCAGCGAAGATTGAAACAATGGTGAAGTATGAGAGACCACAGACATTTACTGAGGTGAGGAGCTTCTTGGGTCTAACAGTCTATTATAAGCGATTTGTGGAAGGGTTTTCAAAGATAGTGCAGCCACTGACACAGCTCACTAGAAAGGATCAGCCTTTCTCTTGGATAGAGGAGTGTGAGGCCTATTTTGAGGATATGAAGAGAAGATTGATTATTGCACCAATACTTGTTATTCATGACACAACCAAGATGTTTGAGGTGTACTGTAATGCCTCGTATCAGGGGTTGGGTTGTGTACTGATGCAAGAGAAACGACCAATCGCGTATGCATATCGCCAACTGAAGGTGCATGAAAAGAACTATCCTACTCATGATTTGGAATTAGCTGTAGTGGTATTTGCCCTCAAGACTTGGAGGCACTACTTGTATGGTTCATAGTTCCAAATGTTCAGCGATCAGAAGGAGCTGAATATGAGACAATGGCGTTGGATAGAGTATTTGAAAGACTACGATTTTGAGCTTCTATACCATCCGGGTAAAGCTAATATCGTTGCTGATGCATTGAGTAGGAAGAGGGTCCACATATCTGCTATGATGGTGAAAGAGCTAGAGCTGATAGAAAAACTGTGTGACATGAACTTGGGTTTACACATGGGTGTAAATCATATTCAGTGTAGCATGTTGCGAATCACCAATGAGTTCCTAGACGAGGTGCAGGTGGAATAGGGAAATGATCAGGAACTACAACATATCATTGGTGAGTTGGGCACTGAGAAGAGTAAAGACTTTAAGATGGGTAAAGACAACATCCTACGCTTCAGGTAGAGGGTTTGTGTACCTAGAAGCCCTGTACTAAGGAAGATGCTCTTGGAGGAAGGGCATAAGAGTCGTCTTAGCATACACCCAGGTATGACTAAGATGTATAAAGATCTAAAGGCGACTTTTTGGTGGACTGGTATGAAAACTGATGTGGTAGATTATGTAGCATCTTTGTTGGTATCGCGCAGCAGAATATTTAATATATGGTCAAAAATCAAGAGGGGGGTGAATTGGATTTTTATAAGTCTTAACAGGTTTTAAAAGTTTTTCTCAAAATTTAAATGATTAACTTAAAATCACAGTTACTTTAAATGGAAGTTCAGATAAATAAAGAGTTTAAAAGAGAAAGATGCACACTGATATTTATACTGGTTCAGATCAAAAGACCATACGTCCAGTTGTTAATCTCTTAAACAAAGATATTAACTCAATCACTATAATAAATAGATTACAACAAATTATATAAGAGTAAGGATTAGAAAACACCTCTCTTGAACAACCACAAGAGATGAACAAAAAGCTCCCCCTGAATCACACAGAGGATGACCAGCTTTCCTAGTAACAGCGCATCACTCAATCTTCTAAGAACTCACTTAGAAAAAGTTATCACTCACTCACACTAGGATTTTCAAAACTATTTTTTAAGAATCTCACAGAGTAACACTTTGCCGTCACAGCACAAGAACTCTGAATCTTAAAAAGGTAGTTTGAAGTTTGGAAACTGAGTTATATTTAAAGAGGTTTTCGCAGGCCAAGTTAGAAATGAAGAGTTTAGCTAAAACTGCCAAGGATAATCGATTACCCAAAATGGTAATCGATTATCTCATGTACAAATTTGAACAAATATTTTTATAACTACCAGTGGTAATCGATTACCAGAAATGGTAATCGATTATTTTAAGTCATTTTTTAAGAGCCAAGTTATAACTGCCAGTGATAATCTATTACCATTCGTGGTAATCGATTATCTTAAGTGGGTTTTGAAAAATAGAATTTTTTGAGTTGGTAATCGATTATTATAAGTTGGTAATCAATTACCATACTGATTTTTGCGAAAAAATGAGTTTCT
>Ga0214545_1001019_pt1 | contig 50063 bp, 31 predicted proteins | sample CNSS4metaG_FD_160064 | JGI IMG/M metagenome (GOLD analysis project Ga0214545, IMG submission 160064) | Root nodule microbial communities from cowpea collected in UCLA plant growth center, Los Angeles, California, USA - CNSS4 | ecosystem: Host-associated > Plants > Roots > Nodule | place: USA... | reverse complement strand
TAGCAACCACAGTATGATGCCCACTTTTACACCCAAGTAATTTACTTAGTGTTAGTCAGAGTGGGAGAAGCTGCAAGTGAAGTATTATGAAAATCACAAAATTTAGATGCAAACCTTGCACAAATTACTGGAATGAAAATCTAATTCTAATTGAAAAACGTCACCAAAAGAACTGTATCCAATTTTTGTCATTATGAAAACCAGATGTTGGACATTAATTTCAGATTCAGATATTTACAGTAATGGTAAATACGGAGAACTAATTCTGCTAACTGTCCAACAAACATATACTAACTCAACTGCGTAATTGTAATTAGTGTTTTTTTGCATACAATCCACCCAATGCAGCTAGGTAACACCGATCCAGCATCTCTAGATGTTTTTATGTTGCATTAAAATGTGTAAAACTTCCATTCAACGCCAACCAAACAGTTTCCAAACACAACCCTAATAATAACAATGTTGGCATATCCGTTCCATCCAACATAACACCGATCATATACCAATCGAAAAAAATTTCCAGCACACCCCTCATCACCGGTAATAAAAGATTGACAGATAGCAATAATGACTTTTTTGGTATAATTGCTAATGTTTTTAGAGGAAAATCTAAGCAGCAAAGCGAAGCAAAGCAGCATACCCAAAACTAACATCACATTATCACTGTTTATTAAATTTCCTAGTACAAGCGACACAAAAATGGACTAATCTCCACTAAAGAGCAAATCCGAGATGGTTGCGGAAAAACTTACACATCTGATAAAGGGGGCAGCCGGGATAAGAAGCTTGCAACTCTTCTGAAAATGACGAATCTCGCGAAGCGCCATTGTTCCTGGCTTACTGCGTTTTTTCTTCCTTCCCTGAGTCTGTGGCGCTGCTGCTTCTTCTTTTTTAATTTTCCAACAAATGATGATGAAACATCAGAACACCAAAAATGTATCAGCAGAATAATTACAACCACAGCTCAACTCAAACGAAGAAACGCAGTTTTTCACGTACCCTGCGGCTCCTCTTCTTGAGCCCTTCTATTACTTCTAGTCACAGGCTTCAATCACAATTTGAGAAAACAGATGTCAAATTAGGGATTTCGCAAATCGAAACGGAGCGAGAGAGTGCGAGAGAGAGTTACCGATTGCTGTGACGGTGGCACGGATGTGGAAGCGCGACTGGCTTTGAGTGAAGCTGGCGTGTGCTTCACTCTCGCCATGGAACCCAACAATGAAGAAATCGAAACTTTTTTCAGTTTATATATATATATATATATATATATATATATATATATATATTTATTTAATTTTATCTATTTTATTTATTTTTTAAATTATTATACAATCACTTTCTTATTACTAAAAAGTAAAAAGAAATAGAAGTCACATTTTTGTAACATTTTAAAAAATAAGTTGTAATTTAAAATTTAAACTATAAAAAAGAAACAATGAATTTTTTTTAAATAACATTTATACTGTGAACAATAAAAAAATTTAAAATTCAAAGTTTAAATAAAATAAATTTAAATTTAAAATTTAAAAAAGAAGAAAATGTATAGAAATATGAGATCAAAGTTTAAATCTACAATTTAGCATCCAAAAAAGTAAGCATATCAAAACAGGTCAGACCTGCTGAGCCGCCAACCAGTCCATCAAAAAAAGGGCAGGTCGGGTTGGAGTTTCCAACCAACCAACCCATTATATCCCAGCCCACCTAACTAGCCACACTAGCAGACCAAAGGCAGGTAAACCCGCCCTGAATGGCAATCCCTTTTTTTTATTGTTTAAAAATGAAAAATAATTAAAAAATTAAATTTTCTATATTATATAAACAAATTTTTATATCTATAAAAAATTTATAAACAAAAATTTTAAAAAGATAAAAGAAAATTAAAAAATGATAAAATGTAAAGTGAAAAGGCGGGCCAAAGGCAGGACGAGGCAAAATGGGTCGGACTGGCCCGTTTTGATACCCCTACAAAAAGTTATAGAATGTTAAAGAGATTTTTAATGAATTTTTAAATGTTTTTAAACAAATTTCACATATTTTTGACATTTCACAAAATCTTAAACAATAATTTAAAACATAATTTTTATAACATAGACATCCATGTAGATTTTTTTTCCAAAAGAGCATTGTTGGCTCTTTTTTTTACCAACATAGCACATTGTTCCTTAAATTTACATGAATAGCATTGTTTTTATTTTAGTTGGAAATTCGGTCCTCCGGGAGCCGAATTCCAACCTTTAATGTTTTATTTTTCCTTTCAATTCTAAGTCAGAATTGGGTTCCCAAGAACCCGAATTATGAACTTGATTTTTTATTTTTTTCGTTTTTTTAAATAAATTAGAATTAATATTTTTAAAATTTTTTAATCAAATAGATGTAAGAGTTATTTTTTTGTAAAAAAGTTACATTAAAGGTTAAAAATATTTTTTTTTTAAAATAGATCTAGTATTGTATTTTTAGTTATTTTTGGTATTATTTGAAAGAAAAAATAATAATATTTTTTTTCTTTTTGAATTTGTTGATTTAAAAATAGAATTTGTATTGTATAGTAAGTTTTTTATGTGTAATTGAAAATATAAACGTCAATTTAATTTAATTTATTTTATACTTTGTGTAGTATTAGTTATTTTTAATAGATGTTTATAAATATTGAAATTACAGTTATCTTTTAATTTTTTATAATTTAAAAAATTGTATATTATAAACTTTGAAAATTTGTAAAAAATATTTTAAAAATGATGGAAATAAGTAAAATAATTTGAAAGCATTTCATTATTGTATTTTAAATAATTTTGTTATTTATTTTTGGTTTATGTAAAATAAGTAACAATAAAAGATAATAATAAAAGATGATACCATTGAATTGAATCAAGTACAAATTTATTGAACACAATTAAAAGTACAACATAAACTAAGTGGTTTGATGTGGATCATCTAAGTGCAGGGTTATTAGGACAATGATTTCTTGTGTGTCCTTCAGTTCTACAATAAGAACACTTTTTTTATTGTCTTCCTTCCTTAATGTCCAAATAGTCCTAATTCTACTTGATTTAGGACGATCCCTCTCGCTCTTTTTTGTGGCAGGATGAGGCCAAACATGTGGACCTTATGATGAAACACCACCTTCTGCACAACCGTGGTTGCGTACATATCCTCAAAGTCCAAATTTCTTAGAAGGATTGGATCAGCCTCAAGAAGACTCAATTTACTACGTCCACAATCCATATGCAGAAGCATCATCATCTGCTGTGCATGATGATCATCAACCTAAGGAGGAACATGAACCACAGCCTTCACACGTGGAAGAACCTAGACCTGAAGTGCGTAGGAGGAACCCCACTAAAAATAGACGTCGACCACAGTGTGGAACTGGACACCACTACGGTGATTAAAAGGACAAAGATGTAGTTTAATATTTTATTACATATGAAACAGGTTGTGTTTATGTGTTTGTAAGAGTTTACCGTGTTTAACAATATTTCAAAGATCAACAATGGAAAAACTTAATAATCCCAAATGCTTCATTACTAAATAGGGAACAACAATTTCTTTAGATAAACTCAACAAGTTCAATGATCTTAAAGACCAATGTTACAACATACAAAAAAAAAACTAAATGGTACAAAGTTGTCACACTTCTCAACTTTCATGAAATTAAGATAAAAATATATTGTCGCCGTAGGGACCATTAGTGAGTGCCATTGAATGGCATGTTGAAGATCTTCGTCATTCCTTACAAAAAGGAACTCATCAATGCCTTTTGCAACAAATTCAGAAGGGACATGGTACCACAAATGGCTTAATGGGGGCTCAGATGGTCCCATCAAATGACTTCTTATGATGATGTGCATATGGTTAAGAGTAACCCCATTTGGAAGTCTACATAGGGAGAACCTTCCATCTTCAAAATCAATAGCAGCATTAAAGGAATTATATGCATTCAACTCCTCAAATAAAACTATTTTTACTTATTATACTAGAGCACTCCACAACTTTCAAACTAAGGAACCACAACCTTAAATAGAACTGAATATCTTCACCTGGATAGCTGCCAAGAAACATATTTAATCTCACCACTATAAAAGTTGTCGCATCTTTGAAATAAAGGGCCTCAGTTGCACCTTCTAATTATGACAAGACTTATCAACTTTATTGGGAGGTGCCAAAGCTGATTTATTATATTACTCTTCTAAAAGGTAATAGATACTTCAATTGGGATAACGTGCCAACTCAGAAATTTACTTTGACCACTGTAAAAGCTGACGCATATTTCAAATAATTGGCCTCACTTGCACCTTCTAATTATGACAAGACTTATCAACTTTATTGGGAGATGCCAAAGGTGATTTATTATATTAATCTTCTAAAAGGTAATAGATACTTCAAATGGGATAACGTGCCAATTCAGAAATTTACTTTGACCACTGTAAAAGCTGACACATATTTCAAATAATTGGCCTCACTTGCACCTTCTAATTATGACAAGACTTGTCAACTTTATTGGGAGGTGTCAAAGATGATTTATTATATCACTCTTATAAAAGGTGAAAGATACTCCAATTGGGATAACGTGCCCATTCAGAAATTTACTTTCACCACTGCGAAAGCTGACGCATATTTGAAATAAATGGTCTAACTTGGACCTTCTAATTATGATAACACTTGTCAACTTTATTGGGAGGTGCCAAAACTGATTTATTATATCACTATTGTAAAAGGTGACAAATACTTCAATTGGGATAACGTGTCAATTAAGAAATTTAATTTGACCATTGTAAAAGCTTACGCATATTGGAAATAAATGGCCTCACTTGCACCTTCTAATTATGACAACACTTCTCAACTTTATTGGGAGATGCCAAGACTGATATTTAATTCAAAAATTTACTCTCACCTTGCAATTTGGACAAGACTTGCCAACGCTATTGGGATAGTGTGCGAATAAAGATACATAATTTTACCACTTCATAAATATACATAATTTAGAAATTTACTCTCACCCTGCAATTTGGCTGTACACATTAGACCGAAATATTCATCACCACTCCCCATTAATCTACTTTATACTCACCACTTATGGAATGATTCATGCATGGTACATTATGTACATATAAAATTTAGCCAGTATGACAACATTCATTACTGGGTTATATGGACGGTGGACCTTTTTGAAATTGTGCTAATACTGATATTGTTTGTAAGTGGAGAGTACAGAGGTAGTGAGTGAGGAGTTGTGATGACTATTTTGGTCTTCATTACCCAGTTTTTATATAAAAATCAAATTTCATTGTGAACATAATATCCTCACACTAACCTTAACATAATACAAATTCATTTCCATGACCATGACATTAAATGTTGGGTAATGTGGCAACGGGGTTTTTTAGAATTTTCGAGTCACACTATGTTCGAAATTGAGAAGTGAAGAACAATTAAGTGGGAAGTTATGTTGGATATTTTGGTCATTAGTACCAATTTTTGTTTCATATTTTGAGTTACTGCAACCGATAATAAAAAAAATTTATAATAACTCCCCATTTAATCCAACACGGCTCCCCACATACCATTTACGTTACTTATGAGATAATTTGTAATGTTCATCATCCAAATAAGCTATTATTCAATTTAGTCATCATGAAAATAATTTAATTTTTTTGTTCATAACTCAAGATCAAAATGTCCATCGTAACTCCCCACTTAATCCATCATTAGTCCCTACCTACCTCATTCACTAGTTATGAGACCTTTTTCCATTATCCCCATCCAATTAACATTTAGTAGTCCTAGAAATATTATTGTGTTATCATAAGATTACAATGAACATTTTTCTCTTGACTCTTAAGTTTTATATTTTCCATTTTTATACTTTCCATTAAATTACTGCAACTGATGTTCAAAATAATAAGAGTAACTCACAACTTAATCCAACAAGACTCCCCACATACCTCATACATACTTTAAGGGACATATTTTCATTACCACCATCCAAAAAAGTTGTTTTTCAATCTCGTGGTGATGAAAATAGTTTTTTTCTATGATACAATGACAACAAACATTTTGTCTTAACACTCAAGTTTCATATTTTACATTAAAAAAATTGTTAGCAATGTTCATAATATTAAGAATAACTCCCCACTTATTCCAGCATTACTCCCCACATACAGAACCCACAATGAAATGAAAGTCCACGATGGAAAAATTCCAAACACAACACCCAATTACTCCTATTAAAAAAAAATTAATACTACACAAATTATAAAAAAATAAATTAAATTGACGTTTATATTTTCAAATTACACATAAAAAAACTTACTACACAATATAAAATTAAATTAAATTGACATTTATATTTTCAAATTACACAAAAAAACTTACTACATAATATAAAATCTATTTTTAAATCAACAAATTCAAAAAGAAAAAAATATTATTATTTTTTCTTTCAAATAATACCTAAAATAACTAAAAACACAATACTAGATCTACTTTAAAAAAAATATATTTAACATTTAATGTAACATTTTTTACAAAAAATAACTCTTACATCTATTTTCTTAAAAAATTTAAAAAATCTTAATTTTAATTTATTTAAAAAATCGAAAAAAAACCAAGTTCAGAATTCGAGTTCCTGGAAACCGAATTCTGACTTGGAATTGAAAAAAAAAATAAAACATTAAAGGTTGGAATTCGGCTCCCGGAGGACCGAATTCCCAACTAAAATAAAAACAATGATATCCATGTAAATTTAAGCAACAGTGTGCTACGTTGGTAAAAAAAAGGAGCCAACAATGCTATTTTGGAAAAAAAATCCATCCATGCATCATTGTAAAGTGAAAATTATAAATTCTCGAAAAGATATAAAATTCACTAATGATTTCAATTTCAATATTTTTTGTCTAAATTAAGATACATATCAACAAATTTGAAATTCAAAATATAAAGTAATAAAGTTTGAATTTAAAATTGTAATTTGTAAAAACTATAAAAATGTGGTAACAAAATTTAAATTCAAAATTCAAAATCCAAAAAAAATAGAAAACTGACTCCAAAAGAATAGTCTATTCTTTATATCTTTTTACATGGGATCGACATTTGTAGTTTTTGTTTCGTCTATCTTTTATATTTTTATAGAGTTTACTCAACAATTTATATATCGTTCATCATCTTTATTATTACAAAATCAACTATTACATTTTTCTATATTATCTATTAAATATTTTATTTAAAATTTAATTTAATTTCTTAATTTTAATTAACTCGATCTTAATATATTATTTAAAATAATTATATAAGATATATTTTATTAAAAGTATATATAAATAACTTATATAAATTTTTATCATAAAATTAATTAAAAAATTTTATTTAGTTTTATAAAATAAAAAATATATATTAAATTTAATTATAATTTTAAATTTTTAAAATCTCGTGTCCCGTGCAATGCTAGTTATGAAGAAATCGAAACTTTTTTCAGTTTTTGGTTTCACCTTTTGCATCGTTTGAAATTCCAAAATGCAGCATTTTGCCTCCACTTTCTTGATTTCCCAAACTACCCCTGCTTCAATATTACCGTTTAATGATTAAATAATTTGTTCTGTCTCTTAAACTATTATTATATTAATCTAGGAATGAAAGGTAAAATAAAAAAGACGACCAAAATCAAAATATTAAAATAACAAGTTAATTAAGTGATTGATGTACTGTAGAAATTAATAACTTTTTAGTTATGTGATAAACAAACAGTAGAAGATAGCATTAAAAAAAATATTTCTTTCTGTTGATGTTCTAAAAAAACAAAAAACCAATAAGTTAGAATCATCTTTACTTAGTAGGAAAAAAAAGTATAATCATCTCAAATAACATGTGCAACTTGTTACTACCGTATTCTTACAAAATGACTGTATATTGATAGATCTGTATGAGATTCATTTTTCATCCTTGTTAATATAAATGTACATTGACAAATTACAATTATAATTGTTCAGCTTTAAAATTACTTTTTTATCAAATATGTAATTTTAGTTTTTATAAAACATTATTATATATTTCTTTCTTCAATTCTATAAAACAAGTAATTTTAATTCATGATTAATATGTCATTTAATTGTTAACAAAGACTATTACCCTATAATTTCGGTATAATGATGTAATTGTTATTGATAACGTAGCAAATAATCTCATGGTGAAAATAGGAGAAAAAATTGAATATTGTTATGAAATAAAGCGAATAACAGAGATAATAATAGATAATAGAGAAGAGAAGAAACAATAGAAAATAGAGAATGAGAGAATAAGGAGCGCAACTCATCTGTGTATTATTATTGATAGGAAGAATCCTTTTTATAGATACAACATGTAATCTATAAAGGAAACAAATCAACTTAGTTAATACAAATATTTACATAAAGAGTAATGAATGATATGAGTATCAATCATATGAGTAAATGTATCAAATCAATGGACAATCATTAATTCATAACACTCCCCATTGAGTGTCCATTGATAAAAGAATGTGTCTCGTTAAAACCTTACTAGAAAAAACCCTTTGGGATAAAAAAAACCTAGTGAAGGAAAAAGAGTACAACATTATGTATTCTTTAATACAATATTGTTCATCACATATTCTATTTCTCCCCCTCATGTAAACTTACATCATTAAGGTGACGGAGTCCGAACTAGTGAATCATTTGCTCAAAAGTTCTTATTGGCAAAAACTTCATAAATAGACTTTCCATATTTTCACATGAATGAATTTTTGGATATCTATATCATCATTTCAATTGAACAATACAATATTGTCTTCATATATGGTTGTTGATTCCATCTTTGTCGGGGATAGTCACAAGTTTCTTGCACATGTTGAATTATAGACCTTAACCAAACATATTCACAACTTTCCTTGTAATTTTGTATGATTAGACGATGTTGCTACTATGGTTTGTTTCATATACCTTCATGAAACCATTGTGCTACCACATGTGAACAAACATCTTGTTTGTGATCAACCATTGTGACATTGTGAGAATATGTAAAATAACATGCATATACATAACTCATTGGTTTGAATCTGAATCATTTGGATGGAATAAACTCATATTCGTAGCACCCTTAAAGTAACGAAGTATATGTTTTACTCCAAACCATTTTCTTCTTATAGTTGAAGAACTATATCTTGCTTAACAAATTTACAACAAATGCAATATTAGATCAAGTATAATTAACAAAATACATTAGTGTTTCTATGACACTAAGATATGGTGCTTCTGGACCAAGAAGATCTTCATCATTTTCTTGAGGTCTAAAAAGATTCTTTATCAACATCTAACAACCTCACAACTATTGGAGTGCATAATGGACATGACTTGTCCATTTGGAACATTTTAAGCATCTTAATTATATAAGTCTCTTGACGTATAAAAACACCTTTATTTAAATACTCTATTTCTAATTTCAAATAAGACTTTGCCCTTCAAAGATCATTCATCTCAAATTATTTCTTTGAGTAATCAATTGCTTTTGTGAGCTCATTAGGAATTCCAATGATGTTTATGCCATCTACATAAACAATAATTATGGCAAATTCATTTTTGGATCTTTTCATATAAATACAAGAACAAATAGGATCATTTTTATATCCTTCTTTTAATAAGTACTCAATAAAACGGTTATGCCACACACATCCTGATTTCTTTAATCAATAAAAGAGCATGTTCAATTTTATTGAATAACCCTCTTTAGAATTTGTCTTGTTGGGCAAATAAAATCCTTCAGGGATTTTCATATAAATATGATTCTCAAAAGAACCGTACGAATAGGTTGTAACATCATTCATTAGATGTAAATGCAAACCTTGTTGTGCAACTAGGATAATCGAATATTGCAATGTTGTTGCATCCAATACTAGTGAATATTTTTTTTTTCACAAATCAATACAAGGCTTTGTGAATAACTTTGAGCAACCAATTGTGCTTTGCATCTAACAATTTCATCATTCTTAATTTGATTTTTGCGCAAAAATCCATATGTACCCAACGGGTTTCACAACTTCAGGTGTGCGAACTATACATCCAAAAACCTTTCGTTTAGTAAGCAAATATAATTAGGCTTCTTTGCATATTTTCCTTTTAGCCAATCATGTCTTTGTCGACAATCTTCAATGATTATTGGCTATTGATCCTCATTGTCATTCATAGCATTCATCGCTATATTATATGTAAAAGTTTCATCAATGTTGACTTCATTTTGGTTCCATATTATATGATTCATGACATAATTTATTTAGATCTCATCATTTTCAATAATTTCAGGCACCTGAGGTTCTTTTGGAACCCATCATTAATTATGTCAAATGAATCTTTTGGGATTTTCACCTTTTCGATTAGGTCATCTTGCATTTTAGCTCCCTTTCTCATTCAAGAGTTTTTTATCTTTGGAACCAATAGGTCTACCACGCTTCAAACGTGTCCACATGAGTTTTTCAACCTTTTTTTTCGCATCATAATAACTGATCATGTCAAACAAGGCAATCATTTTGATTTGTAAACTTCTGGTTTACCATGACATGCATTTTAATTGCACTAATAAACTTGTAGTACAAACTATAAGAGAATGTTGATAATTTCTCCAATACACTTTTTTTTTCAACTCAATCATAGAGATATAAAGATATTTCATAGCTTTTTCATTGTTTGTCTCAATATAATATCCATTTAGACAAATATCCTTGAAACTTAATAAGTTTCTATTCAACTTCTTAGTAGAAGTATAATAGCTCTTCCAAAGCCTTCAAATATATTTGTAGTACTATAAATAATACTAACATTGATGTCTCGCACTATCAAATAAGAGAAAAATTTATTACTCTTGAAAATTGTATAAATTGTTGCACTATCAATAAGACATAGCCTTTGTAAGATGCTTTGGTTTACAATAAGTACAACTCAAATGGCCTTTACCATCGTAATGATAATATATACTTTCATCTTTTTTGTCAATATTTTCACATTTTCCTTTTCCTTTATTCACATTATTGTGCCACTTTTGGTGACAAAATGTGTCTTTGAAATTTCCTTTATAACCATGTCCATAAAATATCACGATCATGAAAATATATAAATCAAATGTTGCTTCATTCACTTCTGGGAATGGAGCAGAACTAATTGGACATGTTTCATGATTTTCTATCAAAAGCTCATTGTTTTGTTCAGCCATACAAAGGCATGAAATAAATTCATAATATTTATTGCTACATTCACTTCTAGGAATGGAGCGGATCTCATGATTTTCCATCAAAAGCTTCATTGCTTTGTTCAGCTATACAAAGGCATGAAATCAATTCATAATATTTGTTAAATCTTTGTTCACAATATTGTTGTTGCAGTAGCAAATTAGTTGCTCAGATGCTTTATTTATTTCTTTAATGGTATCCTAAGACCCATTGCATCTAAATGTATTTCAACATTTAATATCGAATATAAATAATTCTTCCTTGTCATATCAAAGGTCACAAATTCAAATGTTGCAACATTTGGCATGTTTAGAACTACCACATAAAATAATAATATTAATAATAATAATCATCATCAAAATAATAATAATAATCACTGCATCATAATAAAAATAAAAATAATAAGATGGATATGAAAATTGATAAAGTCAAACAATTCTTATCACAAGGGAAGAATATAAGGTAAAATTATAAATTAAGAAAGGATTAGAGAAAGTCTAGATTGAGACACGCAGAGCACTGTCGAGAAAAAACTTTCACTAGTCCTCAATTGGTTGGAGCATCGTGCTGATAACGTGTTATGAAATAAAGTGAATAACAGAGATAATAATAGATAATAGAGAAGAGAAGAAACAATAGAGAATAGAGAATGAGAGAATAGGGAGCAACTCATCTGTGTATTATTATTGATAGGAAGAATCCTATTTATAGATACAACATGTAATGTATAAAGGAAACAAATCAACTTAGTTAATACAAATATTTACATAAAGAGTAATGAATCATATGAGTATCAATCATATGAGTAAATGTATCAAATCAATGGACAATCATTAATTCATAACAAATATTATTTTTCCAAAATTAGCGCAAGATATTTGTAACACCGAAGTGCATTAGTTATGATTGTATTATATTAAGAAAATAAAAAACTTTAGAAAATGAAGCTTCACACATGTAGACATGAGAAAAAAATTTCTAATTGCTTTAATTATAAAATATGAGAATTTGAAAAGGATAATAATTTTACATGTGTAATCTATAATACTGACAAATGAAATCTGTAATGTGTAATCCATGTCTATAATCTATAATATATTATATATTCTATAATAATATATACAAAAATTATTTATTAAATTATAGAAATTAATTTCATTTTATTTTTTTCAATAAAGCTGATATGTTTAATTTTTTTATATATTTTTAATCATTATCAAGAGTTTGAAAATCAGACTTATCATCACCACTAACTAGTTTTTTTTTCTCTATTATTGTTTTCACCTATATCTATATTGTTATTATCTTGTTCATTCAAAGAGCACCAATTTGTATTTTCTCATTTATTTTTCTTATCTATTGTTATAAATTTATCCTTTGCTCCTTTCTGTGATGTAATTAAAGCCTCAATTTTTCTTTTTCTTTAGACTTTTAATAGTCTGATTCAAATTTTTTAGTTGACATATGTATATATTTATATATTAAATAAATAATTATAATATATAAAATACTACTAAAAATAAGTATATAAAAGGAATGAGTTAAAACAATAAAACCTGGTTTTAGCTGTTAAGAAAGTAAATTTCATGGTAGACTTGTGGTATCTTGAAGTCTCAATTATCTTTCTCAGGTCTCAATTTTTCTATAGACTTGTAAAGTTTATTTTGAGATTAATCATTAATAAAAACAATTAAAACAATTATTGTTCTTCTCAATTAGAACCTTAAACCCTAAACAAAACTACGCAAAAGAAACACATCTCTAACCGTAAGAAGGTATCAATTAAGTCCCAACTTTTAAAAAGATGCCTCAATTAAGTCCTCTCCGACAAAAATTATTAACGTCATTAATGGTATCGATATTTAAAATGACTTATAAAATTAAGTATTGATAGTTATATTAAAATTTAATGGTAAAAGTCATGAATATAGTTAACAATGTTAATAATTTTTTTCTAAAGGAAACCTACTTGAAACACTTTTTCAAAAGTTGAATTCACACTTTTTAAAAGTCGCTACCAAACTTACATATATAAACGAAAGTGGATATCGTCTGACTAATTAAACCAAAAATGAAAACTAGTAACAAAACTGAAGTCACTTAGAGATAAAAAAAATTAAAATTAAAGTCACATAGAGATAAAATAATAAAATAGATCAAAATTGAAATAACAAAGAGATAAAAAAATCAAAATTGATTATAAGTAGATAAAAATAACTAATCATCTTTTTTTAAATAAAATTATAATTTATAAATTTTAACTCATTAAATATAAATTTTAATACTAATAAAAATTAACAGTAATTCTAATAAAAATTAATCTACTCATAATAATTTAATTTAATTGTTATTGTTATATGAAATATTTAATTACAATAGGATGTATATTAAATACTTCTTCACAAATCAGTATTTTGTAAATTTTTATAACAGATTTTAAAACAAAATTGTGGTTGCTGGGATTCGAGCCCAGGTCTCCACGGCCACAACGTAGAATTCTCACCACTAAACTACAACCACAACATGGATACCTTCTAATTATAAAGTTTGGATCCAAATTCACCCTTTATTAATCATAAAGAGAAATATGTAAAAAACAAAGAAATTGAAGTTACAGGGATCCCAGCCCAGGACTCCTCGGCCACAACGTGCAATTCTCATCACTAACCTTCGGAAATATAATATATAGTGATGGTTGTATATTTGTTATATTTCAAAAGATTAAATTCTTTATTTTATTAATTTAATTATTTTTACTGGTTATTAAAACAAATATCTTTGAGTAGTTATCAAAATAAACATTTGGTTTAATTTGGTCAAATAGATTTGATCTCAACTTATCTCTTATTTCTTAAGTAAATATACGATCTCTTATTTCTTAAGTAAATATACGATGAAGGCATGAACACCTCACCTAGTACTATGGAAGCCATCCCAAGGAGAGTTACAAGAAGCATGACAAAATGAAAGGGTTTTCCATATTTATATTTAGGTATAATTAGTCACAATGTACCCAGTTTCGTCTCAATGTGTCTAAATGGTACCCACTTTTAATTTTGCATCTACTTAGTATCCAAATTAGTTAATTTGCATCAATATGGTCCATCCTGTTAAGTTTTTAGAAACGCCGTTAACAGAGCAGTGATGTGGCATTCCATAATGGATATGTGTCAATGAAAATAATTGTACATTGGTAATTTGTGGATAACGTGTCATGCCCTATTTGAATTGATTGTCCCCATTCAAAAAGCCCTAATTTCCCATTCCCATCTTCATCTTCTTCATTTTTTGGCCGGGAAGCTGATTTGCTACAGGGGTAAGGTGGCTGGTGAAGTGGGAAATGTCGCGTGGTTTTAGTCATCTGTGGTCATCTTGTTCGTGTGGGTCACATAACCACAACGTTTCTTCTACTGCTACTATATCTAGGTCAGTGGGTGGAATACCACATTGCCATTGTGGGGAGATTACAGTGTTAAGAGTTGCAAGAACAATGAAGAATGGTGGGAAACAATTATGGGGGTGCCCTCACTACAAGGTTTGATATGTGATTTTTATTTTCGTTTGGGTTGACTTTTGTTGTTCAAAATCATGTTTGCTTTGATTTTTGTTAACAACAGATTGGGAGTGAAGATTTCAAAGGCTGCAATTACTTCAAATGGTGCACTAAAGATAATGGGGATGAAAGAGATGCAACCATTGCTAGACAAAGCCAAAGAATACATCAACTAGAGAAAGAGTTGATTGATTTCGAGAAGTGGCTGATGTACTTATTTAGGATAATTGTGTTGTTGGGTTTAATTGCCATCCTTCTTCTACGTGTATTGACAAAAAACTAGAAAAGGGTTCATTGGTGAATATGGCTTGATGTTCTTGTTTTGTAAAATCCGTGAAGGCTTAAGTTTATGAATGATTGAATATGGTTTGTATTTGGGTATGTATTTTGTGTTCAATGAAGTTGTAATGAATGGTTATTAAATGAATTGGAAGTGAAATTTTCGGTGATGAAAAGTATAACATCTCGGCCGGATATTACGAATTTAAAAAAATAAATTAAAGTAAGAAATTAAAGTCTCATTAATTATAAATCCATTTCCCAAAAACGTGGGAAATTTTAAAACTTTTATTTCACCATGATAGTAACTGAAATCCAAACGAGTAAATATCCATTATAAAATTAAAGTATGATAATATAAGAGTTTACAATTGTCTTAAAATCATAAAACATAAATCCATGATGAAATATCCCAAGTCTAGCCCCTCTCCAGCTCTATACCTCACCAGATCCACTTGCCACATCCTCTGCTCACGTATACCGCATATACGATCATCGCTAAACACAAGCAGATAGGGTGAGCTTAACAGAATAACGCATATAAATATATACAGACATATAAAACACTTATATATTTATGTCATGCAATCACACCAAAGGAATTCCATCCTTTGATTTCATACCACATGGCCACAACCATGTTATTCGTGTTCTACATCTTCTAATGACAACTTCAAGATGACTTGCTGCCATACCTATCGGCCACAATCGATAGAGCACGTGCGGGAAATCATTGCTACGGATCATACACCGTAACGCTAGGTGGAGTTCCCAAATACGAACATAGTCCGCAACGTCCCAAGACTACCAAACTCGTCAGCTAACTACTGAGGAGGGCAATCTATTTGGACCCATCCGTAGTGGCCACAACCAACACACTAACACCGGCAACACTCGCCAACCCGAGCTCAACTTAAGGGTTCCTCGTGTTCATCTGCCATCCCGAGCTCAACTCGAGGGATGCCATTTTGAGCTCAACTCGAGGAATGCCACGTGCTTAACCCCTATCCCGAGCTTAACTCAAGGGATACATTCCGAGCTCAACTCAAGGAACACCAAAAACCCACCTTTGAAGCATCACTATAGCCTTGTAGATCACGCATGTCCAGAGTGAAACATCAATACTGCTGCAGTAGAATCGCCTGGCGGGGGACACGTGTCGCCAGGACACCCAATTGGCCGTCAGGCGGTTCCTGCTGTTCTAGGAACCCAGAAATCCCCCTTGCACCTACGAACCTCAACCACTCTCCACTACCCTAGTTTCATTCAATTTCCGACTCAAAAGGTTGTACTCACATGTTTAGGTTCACTATCCATTCCTAAAACTTCCAATAAGTGAAATTCCATTAACCTTTTCCCCTTAATTTAGTGCCACTATGAAAATCCCCAAATCATCAGCCCTAAATTATTGTTCATATAGTTTTCACTCAATTGAACTTTTAACTACATATAATCCCACAAAATCTGATCTCCAACCATTTTCTAATCGTTATTACTGTCTTTTACCCCAATTAGAGTTAACTCAGGAACCCTAAAACACCAAAATCGAACCAAAATTGGTTCGCGTCGCTTGGCGGGTGTTCATCACCGCCAGGCAGTTCATCAAAACCCAGAAACTAGGTTGAACAGTATGCGTCGACTGACGGCACAAGACTCGCCGCCAGGCGGTTCCTCGTAGGAACCCAGAAAACACCAAAATTAACATGAGTCGCCTAGCAGCTATGAATAGCCCGCTAGGCGGTTTCTGGAAAATTTCCAGAAACACGAATTTCAATGCAATTAGAGAAGGATCATACATACACATACTTTAATAAATACATTTAATCATAAAACATAGATAGAACGTGGTTCAGCTCCCCTAACATGGTTTCCTTTGCTTAAAACTTGAGTAGCCCTTGGTTCTCCCTTGCTTCCAATAACCTTCCCTAGTTCTCATCAATTTAGCCTCAATGCCTCACTCAATACACTCACCTTATTCTGATTTTCGTATTCCTCTATCCATCCAACAAAACCTCTATCTTTTTCCCTTAATTGGCCAATAATTGGTGTCTTAATGTGGGATTAATGATGCAAAACGAAATTATAATTAAACTAAGGTTAATGCCATTCAATTTGTTGTCTTATGATGGTTTTCCAGCCCTCCCTTGGCTGCTAGGGTTTCCTTGCGCTTTCACCTTCATGCCAAAGAATATTTTGGCAAAAATAAAGTTTAATTTGGGTTCACCAAGGTTTAACCCCCTCACCATGCCAAAGTTAACTCAATGCTCAACCATTTAACCAATTCATGTTTCGTAGTGATTAATATAATTTTATGATGATATTATCACTCAACGTGCTCTAGCATATTATTAAAAACAATAATAATTAAATAACACACAAACAGCATACATAAGACTTGAACCCAAGTCCTCTCACACATTTAAGTACTTTCAACCACTTGAGCTAATAATTTTCCATGTCATAGCTATCCACATTAAATGCCTTAAAGGCTCCTACTACCCGCATTTATTAAATAATTATTTAAATTCCTCGGGTCTTACAAAAAGTGTGTTCAATTTATGGTTACATCTCCAAATTTAATCTTTTGTAATTAATTTGATGCACATAGAAGAAGAACCATAACAGGTGATGGCATATTCATTTGACATTCATAAATTATGAACTAAAGATGGATGAAAATTCATTCATTAAAGAGGAAGTGAATATCAAGTGCTGAGTACATAAGCTGGGCATATCAAAATAATTTGTCTTCCAAAATAAGCCCAATATAAAGCAAGTAGTCAATTACAAATTACACTTTAAAAAACAAAAAGGAATTCCAAATTCTTCAAGAAAAAGCATTCAGTTGGTGAATCATGGCTTCCAATCTGGGCCCCTTTTATATGCCAATTTTGGTCTAACATTTGTACATGCAGGTGGTGCCTGACTTTGTTGTGTTACACCTGGTTCAGTTTGAGTACTTGGATTGGTTGTTGTACTTGGGGGCTGAATTGGTGTATCAATTGCTGCTTCAGTTGTGGTGTGAATTGGTGGTTGTGTTCCAAGACCTTTAGTTGGTGCCTCAGCTGGTATGTGAATTGGTGGTTCTGTTTCAGGACCATGTGTTGGTGGCTGAGTTTGTTGACTGCTCCTAGGTGGTGGCTGAGTTTGTGGATTAGTTGGTGGCTGAGTTGGTGGCTCCTTTGGGGCTTGTGGATAACCATTTCTTCTATGACCTATTTGTCTGCATATCTCGCACCTCTTTCTAGTCCCACCCTGTCTCAGTTGTATAGAATCTTTGTGCAACTCCCAACTCTCAAGTCTTCTATTCTTTTCAGGTGTCCCTGGCAATATCCTATTTGATGGTGGAAAGACATCAATATTTGAATTCATCTCCCAAACATTAGGTCCGTTGACTGGATATATCAATGGAATATATGTTTCTTCATACGTTGATGTCAAAAACCAGTGAGGTATATGTTGTTCTACATTAATATTGAGGAACCTCATAATAGTGAGTGGCAGCAGGGAATTCTCGTGATTTTCCATTTTCTACATGTACACTCCAATTTGTCTAGGTTCACCACGAACTTGTCACCAGTCATGGACACGTGGTTAACCTCAAACAATTTTTCTCCAGCCCAACTACCAAAACAACATATAATAATTCAAATCTAAAATATAAGCAATAAATAACATTATATTATATGGAAACAAAACTAACCAAGGTATCCAATATTTTGTCTTCTCTAATTCGTTATCCAATCTGTTTTTGATTTTGGAGCAAAGGGAACTTTAAACCTTTTTTATGTTGACTCTATTTTTGGCCCATCTCTTCATCAGATAAATTCTAATGTCTTCCATCATGCTGATGATTGGCTTACTTCTTGCATTGATGATTGTACTATTAAATGCTCGCTCATATTATTGACAAGTGTTTCACTTACTGCCTGCCCTATGAACCTGGACCTAGAACAAAATCCATCACACCAAAACAAAGTCAATACATAAAACTTAATATTGTTCAGTAACTAAAAAAGACAAATTTGAATTTTAGTAAAGTATGAATAACTTGCCTTGGAGGAATGACAATCAGATGTTTAAAGGCATCTTCGTTCAACTCTTTCATGTCTCTGATTATGGCCTCCCATGCTTGAGGGTGAGTGGCTGTTGCTACCTTCCATAAGAGTCTTTTAAGGTTTTTCCTAGGAAATTTCTTGTGGAAATTTGCATATATGTGCCTTACACAGAACCTTTGTTCAACATTAGGTATTCATTCTTGTAGTGCTGGGAGTAGTCTCTGTATAAATTAAAAAATAAATTATGGAAGCTTGTAGAAAACATAGTTTAAGACATTAACAGTAATGGTTCTAGAAATGATTACTTTTTGTTGATAAGACATGAAGGTTATTCCCTACCGGCTGATACGTGTCGCCTATGGATATCTCGGTGTGAATCGGTTTAAACCCGAAGGGGGTTACCTGCAGAGGAGACTCTGAAGCTCAAGTCAGCAAAATCTCTTAGAAAGCCAAATCTCGTGATTATGAGAGTAATGAATGCGTACCTTTAATTCGTGGGGTCCATACATATTTATAGATTATTAATTATGTCTGGCCACGTCATGGGCCGGACCCCTGTTTGGGTCGTAAGTGGGCTTGGGCCTTAGCCCAGGTCCTTTAGTTCGATCATCATGGGCCCTATGGGTCTTACCATTAATGTTCGAGATTTGTCAAGTTCTTGCTTAGTTTCCTAGAGTTATCGGCCTAGACCGGTTACTCTTTAGCGGCTCAGGCCGGTTGCTCCTTTAGTGGCTTTGGCCGCTGTTAACACCAAATTTTGTCTGGGTGAATAAATTTATTTTCAAAAAATAAAAATAAAAGTAGAAAATAAGGTGAAACAAAATTTTCTTTAAATATTTTCAAACTTTAATTTTAGAAAAAAAAAAGAAAAAAAAAGAAAAAAAAAGAGGAAGAGCCCAATTTGTTATTAATTTGTTATTAATTTTCATGAGCCTAATAACTCAAATATTTTCTACCTTTGTTCCTGGTAGAGAAATTAATTATATAATAATAATTAGAAGCAATATCTCTTCAAATGGTAAGAATCAATATTATTAATTGGGATTAATTTTGTGCTCTGATTTGTTATTGATGATGATTGATTTTGTGCTCTGATTTGCTGCGATTTGAAACTCATAATTTGCTACTATCATGACCAATTCCTTCCTTATATTGTTCGTTACAATTAAGGCCGAGATTGCATTGATATTGCAAGGTGTGAGTATAAATACACACTCTGTCATGACCGAAAAAGAAAAATAATTCTCTACACTTTTTTAATTTTTTCCCATCACCACTCCCACATACACACCTCCTTTTTGATCTCTCTTAAAAAAACATATTGAAGGAGGTAGAAAAAAAAAGAAAACATTCTCTACACTCTCTCTTCCTCTCATTGCCACCCACATAGACACATCTCACCTTTATCTCTATTGAAAATTTTGTAAGGTACGTCACTCTCAATTCTTTCAGCTTTTGATTTAGTTTTTTCAATTTTCATTCTTTTTTTAATCATTAAAAATATTTTTCTGCTTTCTTTATTGTCTGCCCGACCGCTCGCGTCGCATGATATCCAATTTAGACTTTTGTGTTTTCTAAAAATATATACAGATGATCTAAAAATAAAATATAACTTTCTTTGTTTACTCTTTTATATCTATTTGGTTGCTCACGTCGCAAAGACATCCACGCCTACTCTAAAATAACTTTAAAAAAATATTAAAAATTTATAAATGATTAAAAAAATAAAAAATAAAAGATTAGAAAAAAAAGAATTTATTTGAAGTGTAAATCCAGCCGCTCGCGTCGCGTGACACCAATTTTAAAATAATACTAAAATTTAAATAAAAAGATTTTCAAAATTATAAAACAAATTAAATCATTTTCAAATAATTTTCCAAATAGATTTTTTCGAAAAGAACTATGTAACCCTGATTCTCCATTTACATGGAGATACGTAGGAGTGAGGATTAATCCTCGTCGGGCCCAAAAAATCAAAAAATAGTTTTGTTGTTTTTTGTACATTCTTTTATTAATATTTTTTGGGAAAATTAAATATTTTGAGAAAACCACATAACTTTTGCACATTTAATTAAAGGTACCGTCTTAGGACGGACGTTGTGGGGTGCTAATACCTTCCCCACGCGTAATCAACTCCCGGACCCAAAATTTGGTTTTTCGCAGACCTTGCTCTTTTTTATGGTTTTCCATAGTTTCCTATAATAACTATGGTGGCGACTCCAAACTCTATTTTTTGCAAATTTTAATTTTTTGTTCGTTGTCCCGTTGCGATTTCGGTTGCGATAACCGCTATTGCTCTTTTAGCGGCTTAGGCCGGTTACTTTTATTCATTCAGCGTATGTATGGTGATTGTTATTATTTTTGTCCTTGGTAGTTACATAGATTGGTTTTATGGTTATTATTTGACTAGGCCAGCTAGGTGTGGTACACTAGTCCCCAGTCTTTGCCGGTATAGCTATGTCGGTAAAGGATGATAAGTGTTGGTGGCGTGTTTGGCTAGGCCGACTAGGTGTGGTACAAATGCAAATTAATTTCCCTTAACCAATGCCCTTGCGTTCTTGAGACCGAATGGCATGACCTTGTAGAAGTAGTTGGTGTCGTCTGTAATGAAGGCGGTTTTGTTCATGTCGAATGTGGCCATGGGAATTTGGTTATAACCGAAGTATCCATCAAGAAAACTGAGAACCTTGTTACCGGCTGCACTGTCGACAAGTCGGTCAATGTTGGGTAAGGGGTAGGCATCCCTAGGATAGGCTTTGTTAAGATCCGTGTAATCAACGCACATCTGCCACTTGCCATTGGCTTTCTTGACCAGAACCACGTTGGAGAGCCAAGTGGTGTAGTGGGCTTCTTCGATAAACCCTGCGTTGAGCAACTTGTCAACCTCAGCCTTGGCCGCTAATCGTCGTTCTTTACCAAGCTTGCATTCTTTCTGGGAGACATACCGGGCCTCCTTGTAAATGGACAACTTGTGGTATGCAACATGAGGGTCAACTCCGGGTAAGTCAGCAGCTGACCAAGCAAAGAGGTCCGTGTTGTTGATAAGGGAGTGTATGAGGATGTCGCGCTGTTCAGGTTGTAATCCAATGCCGAGTTTAATGGCGCGACCATTAGGGAGCTCCAGGGGGATGGTTTCCTCGATCGGTTCGTGGCGGGCATCTCGACCCACTTTGGGGTCTAGATCATCACCAGATAAGGCTATTTCAGAGTCGGATGGTCGCTCAATATGATTGATTGGAAGGACGGGAAGCTGTGAGGGGTAGGCTGGCCATGTAGCATTCGCGTGCGCGGCGTTCGTCGTCATGAATGGTGAGGATGTCGCCAGATGGTGATGGGAATTTCATGGCCAGATGAGGTGTGGAGATGACAGCGCCAAGAGTGTTGAGTGAAGGTCGACCGAGGAGGACATTATAAGATGTGGGCGCGTCGACGACAAGTAATCGGGTAGGAATTGTCTTGGTTTGGGTGCCATTGCGAAAAACGGTATAGAGGTCAATGTAGCCGTGGGTGAAAACCTTTTCCCTGGATAATCCATATATCGACTCATCGTATGCGACCATGACGGTGTTGGGGAGTTGGAGTTTCTGGTATGTTGCCCAATAAAGGATGTCGACGGAACTGTCTTGGTCAATGAGGACTTTCTTGACGGTGTAGTTTTCTATCTCGACGGTGATGACCATAGGGTCATCTTGGTGGTGATCAAGGCCATGAAAATCGTCGTCCGTGAAGGTTATGGGGGGCATTCGACGTCTGTGATGAGAATGGGTGATGTGCTTGATGGATTGGATATGGCGGAGGTGTCTCTTCCTGGCGGATGAGGTGGATCCGCCACTAGCAAAACCACTAGAGATGGTGTTAATAGTGCCGCGTAAGGGAGGGTCGGTAGGGGTGACGTCGGTGCGAGCCGATTGGGGGTCGTGGTTTGCGGGTTGGCTTGGGCGTTTGTCATGGCGAGAGTCATAGAGAAGGCGTCGGTGGTCATAACGAGGAGGGTGATTGGATCGGGGAGGGTGGTTGTCTCTGCGCACAAAGCGGCGGAAATGGCTAGCACGAACCAATTCTTCAATTTTATTCTGTAGTGCTTTATATTCCTTTGTGGTGTGGCCATGGTTTCGGTGCTAGCGACAATATTTAGTCATGTCCGCGTTGGGAGGAGTGGTCGTCTTTCGTGGTGGTGGAATGAGGTCGGCCTGTAAGGCCTAGTCAAGGAGACGAGATCTAGGGACATTTAGGGGGGCGTATCTGGTGAAGTGGGGTTCTCGGGGTTCTCGGGGTCTCAGATCAGGTCGGGAAGGTTGTGAAGGGGGGGTTGTTGTAGAGGGTGTGTAGTCATTGCAGAATTTTGTATGGAGAGTTTGCATTTCCTCCATGCGGACGTAGTCGGCGGCGCGTAGTTTCAACTCATGCATGGAGGCAGGTGGGTGAAGGTGGACGTTGTTGGCGAAGGGGTCGAGTTTAAGAGTGAGGGCCATGTACTGGAGTATCATCTCTTGGTTTAGGTGTGGTGTGCGAAGGGCAGCCTTACTGAACCGGTCGATGAAAGCCCGGAGCGTCTCGTCTTGTTCCTGTCTGACACTGATAAGTAAGATTGTTGTAGTTTGATGCGGCTATTGTCGACGAAGTGAGTGGTGAACATGTGGGAAAGGGTGTCGAAGCAGTCAATGGAGTATGGCGGAAGGGTGGTAAACCATTCGAGGGCAGGGCCTTTAAGGGTGGTAGGAAAGGCCTTGCAAAAAACAACATCATGAGAAGTGTAGAGGGCGACGTGGGTGATCTAGACCTTGAGGTGTTCGTCTAGGTCGGTCTCACCAGTGTAGCGTTCCAGTGTGAAAGGTTCCCACTGGGTAGGGAAGGGAGTGTTGGCGATGAAATCGGTAAAAGGATGACAGCGCCTAGGTTGAGCAGATGGTAGCGGGTGAGGAGGGATGGGATGGTGAATGAGGGTGGGAAAAGTGGAAGTGAAGTTGTGAGGGGGGATATGAGTGGTAAAGAGGGTGTGAGGGTTGTTATAGGGTGGTATATGAGTACTGTGTAGAGTGGTGGGCATGTTGTAAGGCGGGATGTGGGTGGTGGGCAAGGTGGCGGCGGGGGTAGGAGCCGTAGTATTTCCTAGGAGGGTGGAATGGAAGTGTGTATGATGGGTTGAGAGGATGGGAGTTTGTTGAGTGGTGGTGAAGGTGTGCGGGGTAGGATTGTACTTGCTTTCTTCTTCAGTGGGCTAGAAAGCTAGGGACCCTGCGGCATCGGAAGTTTCCTTGGCCTTTCCCTTTTGAGTGGGATTGGCCTCAATCTTTCGCCTTAGGCGAGAGTTCTCCTGTCGTAGTGCCTCCATCTCATCAGCACTGCGCTTCTTCAAATCAGCCAATTCTTGTTGCATCTTGGCTTGACCATCTAGGATGGCAGCCAAGTCCGAGGTGATGTTAGCAGGTCCTGAGGGACCTGCTTCAGCCTGTTTGTTGACTCCTGCTCTGCTGCTGGTAGAAACCATCTTCGGAAAAATGTGGGTTGGTTCGCAAGGTATTATATCGTGCCCCACGGTGGGCGTTAATTGTTCCTGCAGAGAACAAATAAGATATGTCAGACACAAGCGTTACCTTACTCCAGTCCGCAATCTTCTTAGTAGGCTTCCTTCCGGCCGATACATGTCGCCTATGGATATCTCGGTGTGAATCGGTTTGAACCCGAGGGAGGTTACCTGCAGAGGAGACTCTGAAGCTCAAGTCAGCAAAATCTCTTAGAAAGTCAAATCTCGTGATTAGGAGAGTAATGAATGCGTACCTTTAATTCGTGGGGTCTATACATATTTATAGATTATTAATTATGTCTGGCCACGTCATGGGCTGGGCCCCTGTTTGGGCCGTAAGTGCGCTTGGGCCTTAGCCCAGGTCCTTTAGTTCGATCATCGTGGGCCCTATGGGTCTTACCATTAATGTTCTGGATTTGTCAAGTTCTTGCTTAGTTTCCCAGTTACTTTTATTATGGTGATTGTTATTATTTACGTCCTTGGTAGTTACATAGACGAGTTTTATGGTTATTATTTGGCTAGGCCGGCTAGGTGTGGTACACAAACTAATACAACTCAAGCACTATCTCATAACAGACATCATCAATCGTATTATTAAAACAATAGTAATTAGATAACACATAAATGACATACATAGGACTTTAACCCAAGTCCTCTCACACAACGAAGTACTCTCAACCATTTCAGCTAGTACTTTTCCACGTCATACTAATAAGAATTTAATGTCATAAAGGCTTCCACTACCCGCTGTCAACACCCAATTTTGTCCGGGTTATAATGTATTTTACCTTTTTTCTCATAATCTTATTTTACGTTTATTTTGTTTTTTATTTTCATCTTATTTTACTTTTATTTTATTTTGTTATTTTGTTATTTTTATTATTATTCTATTTTTATTTTTTATTTATTTAATTTTTGTTTTATTTTTGTTTTATTTTTTTTTTCATTTTAATCTTATTTTATTTACAATTTTCTTTATTTTCCTTTTTACTTTTTTTTATTTAAGAAAAAAAATGAAATGAAAAAAAAAGAGAGAAGACCAAGAGGTTAACGTAAGGTCTCTAATAGTTATGGATGGTAGCTAGCTGGCCATGGTCATGATGGTGGAAGAAGGAAGGAGCAGGAAGCAACATCTGTTTTCAGCCTTATCCCACGTCTCGAGGTGGGAAAGGAACAGAGCAGAGACACAACAAACATCATCAGAGTTCCTTCATTCAAGGAATCACCTTCTTCACTCAGGGGGCTTTCCTTCATTCTGTTCTCTAAAAAATAAAAAAATAAAACAACACCTTCATCTTCCCCAACCTTCTTCCGACGACCACCATAATCCATCATCCTTTCATTTTCACTCCACCCCAATATTCCTACGCAACATAGATTCTCTCCCACGCATACACTTCATCTTCTACCTACACCAAATAACCAAAAATAGAGAGCCTCCATTCACCTTCCCCAAACACACTTTATTCACATAACCATGTTATCCCATCCCATTGAGCTTTCCATTACCTCCGTCAATCACTCATCCCCATCCACGCAAACACAAACGGAAAACAGTGAGACAAACGAAAAATAGTGAGAGGAATGAGTTTGAGTTTCAAACAGAGGCATTTTTTATCCCGACGGCCAAAGGGTTGGCTTTTGTGGTGCTCGCGGACCCAGTCGAGGTGTCCGGCACGGTGGTTGCGAGTCGCAAAGCCTATGGCGCCTTTCTCTCTCGCAGAGGAAGAGAATCAAGGATTGGAAAAGAATGGAGGACCGACAGTGGCTGAAACCAGTGGCGGTAGTCTCCGGCAAGCATGGCCTTGTGGTCGTGAGAGGATTTGGTGTCGTCTGCGGCGACAAGGAAGAAGAGGTGGCCACTGTCTCGCACGCAGGAAGAAGAAACGAGAAGGGGGAAGATTTGGGAAGTTGGGTTCTCGCCGGCGACGCCTTCGGTGGTGGCTGGCGTCGACGGCGATGTGTCTCGCCGGTCACGGGATGTGCAGTGACAGCACCGCGCTGGAGTTGTGGTGTGCGGAGATGAGGAGGAAGAAGCTGCCAGAAAAGGGGAAGTTTTATTTTAATTAGGGTTTTTAAAAGATTTGAACCTTTTTTCTTCGTGCACCCCCTATCTTAACCTCTCCACCCCTGTTTTCACTTCATACACCTCCATAATTGCTAACCTCGCACCCCTGCCACACTTGTTTCACATTTTACTCTACACACCCTTTTTTTTTTCTTTATCTCGCACCCTTGTTTTAATTTTATGCTACGAGTACCCGCTGATATATACTAACCTCGCACCCCTGCCACACTTGTTTCATGTTTACTTCATGCACTCTCACATTTACTTCACGCACCTTGCCTGCTTATTGTGTGCACCTCCCATATCTTATAACTCGTATCCCCTATGTCTTTGTTTCTCATTTTTGGTCTTGTGTTTATCCATTACTCGTTGCACCTCCCACATTACTCATGCACCCTACTATTGTTTTTTTTTTTACTTTTATCTTTTTTGTTATTAGTTTTTTTTTTTTTTTTTTTCCTAAAAAAGAGAAAATGAAAATATTTTAAATTATAAAAAATTACAAAAAATAGAAAAAATTAAAAAACGAAAAATATTCTTTTTTGCTTTATTGTGTGTGTCTGGTCGTCCGCATCGTGTGACACTCATTTTCAAAAATACCAAAAATAGTTTTCTTTCTCTTTTAGTGTCTTTCCGACCGCTTGCGTCGTATGACACATATTTTCAAGTAATTCAAAAAAAACACAAAAAAATACAAAATTTTCAAAATATAAAAATATCAACATTTTAAAAAAGAGTCTTTCTTAAGAACTACGTGATCCTTGATTCTCCACCGTGAGATATGTAGGAGCAAGGCCAGTCCTTGTCAGGTTCACCTCTAAAAAAAAATCAAATCTTTTTCTCAATTGTTTTTCAAATATCTTTTAAAGAACTACGTAACCCTGATTTCTCATCCTGAATGAGAATACGTAGGACCAAGGTAAATCCTTGTCGGGCCCAAAAAATTAAAAAAAATATTTTTGTTTCTTTTTAGCATTTTTTGTCTTATTATTTCTTTTGGGGGAAAATTAACATTTTGAAAACCACATTGACTTTACATTTTTTAATTAAAGGTACCGCCCTTAGGCGGGCGCGTAGGGTGCTAACACCTTCCCTATGCGTAACCGACTCCCGGATCAAAAATTTGGTTTTTCGCAGACTTTCTTTATTTTATGGTTTTCCATAGTTTTTCAAAAATAACTGTGGTGGCGACTCCCAATATCTTTTTAAACCCGTTCTCTTTTTCGGTTCGCCTTCCCGTCGCGATTCTGGTTGCGACACCCGCAGTTATTAATTAATTAATTAAATTCCACATGTCTTACAACTTGGGTTTTACTCTTTTTATGTGTTGTCCACTCTTATTTCTTTTGAATCAATCCATTCTTCTCTTCTCTTGAACCTTGGAAAGGAACCTTCACATCTAGATAGCTTGCTATCTTAATGTCTAGTGGGGATTTCCTTGGTTTTCTTAATCAACCATCACCATATTCAATAATATTCTAAAAGGAACAAGATAATCCTACATCAGGTCACATGTCAAAATACTAAATTGTCCAACATATTGCAGTGACCCATTACTCTCAAACATCCCACCATGATGAAACACGACTTCAAAATGGTCGTCCATACCAACAATAATATATCTATATTACCCTGCGAAATACCATTTTACCCAAATAAAGAAACACCTATTCCATAACATACCACTATCACACCGACAAAAGCATCAAAATAGACAAAAGCATAACTAATGGGGGACCACTTTTTGTGCCCAAAAACACACTTTATGGACCACCACCATCAACGAAATCATAAAAAAATTACAACAACACCGCATAACACCATTAAATTGAACCACACACAACATTCAACCACTAACCCTAAACCCCACGATCCCAACAACAAATAATGCAATCAACGACAAAAAAACTGGTTTGCGCAACTGCAATCCCAAATAGTTGCCAATTTGATGTCAATTACACCTTAAATTTTGTCCACAACGCACAAAATGGCCCAAATTTAGTAAACCCTAACTCCATAAAACCCCTCTTCTATCGCAGAAAACGTTCCAATTAACTAATTTGGGTACTAAGTAGATGCAAAGTTAAAAGCGGGTACCATTTAGACACATTGGGACGAAATTCGGTACGTTGCGACTAATTATACCTTTTTTTTGAAAGATTAAAGGAGGAGAGGGAAGACTTAGGAAAATTACGTGGGCCCCACCATTAAGAAGAAAGAGAAACAAAACATTAATAAACTGATGCATGTCGCTGCCAAGATTCAAAAGCAAGCCTTTGCACACATTGGAATATATATAACATGCACCCCAGGTTTATAAACCCATATATCCACATTAAATATAATATTAATAATTAAAAATAAATAAACAATAACTTAAATCCATTAAATAATTATTCAATATGTAATACTTCTATAAAATAATTAATTTAAATAACTCAACTATGTTAATCAAGCCATCAATTCTATTTTCATGTGCTTCTCTTTACTCTAATTTTTTCCCAGATCTTACAAAAACAAAACATCATACGTCTAGGACCTGTTGTAATCATTTCAGCTCGATCTAACGGTTAACGAAGCGGGAATTCAAAATTTTGTGAGGTGAGTCAGGGCTGGAAAGCTCAACTCGCTCAACGAGATATAGGGTTCACCTAGCTAGATATTGGGTTCGCCCAACGAGTCTACATAACGCAGAAATGTGAATTCTACAATTTGACCGCATCAAATAAACCTAAAACCCATTTAAGCCCCATGTAAGTCAAGAACATTTCCAAGTCCATGTTATAGTTTTAATTTCCATCAAATTTATCTTAAATCACATGTATTCAAAGAAACCCCAAAAATTTTCTAACCCATATACCCAAACATGAATTTAGGGATTTTTCATCTCACACCCACAAAGAACAACATCAATAGATCAATTTGACTATCAAACACAACGTCAACACACAACCAGACATTCAAATAAAATCATCATGCAAAAAGTAAGGTTTAGCTTCCTTCACCTTCAAAGACAACCCAAAAGTATAAGAATCCTCAAGTCACCTTCAAACTTGCGAAACCTCTATCCTCAATCCTAAAAGAGATTTTGTTCGGTTGGATTTGAAGAGGGTTCTACAATGATCACAACCCCGACCTTTGATCATGAAATGGATAAAATATGCATGAAAATTTGGATGAAGAAGATAAAGGTTTTTATAGAAGAATGGGTTTTGGAAAGGAAGCTCTCTGTTTGTGATTTTATAGTGGCTAGTTTAGAGTTTTAAAAGAAAAGGGGGGTTTTACATAAATCTTTTCAAAATTTAGCAAGATCTTCTTAAATATTTTTAAATCTCCATAACAATGAAATATATCTTAAGATATTAGATTTATTTAGAAGATGATTGAGGATATTACATTATAAAAAAGAAGATCACATCAACAAAAAAGGCAGAAAAAAGTCCAACCCAATTTCTATATAAAGAAACTTAAGGAAACACATCAAAGTAATTTAGAACTTAATTTCGACCTCCCCCTTTTATTTCATGTCCTCCCCTTTATTTTCTTCTACTTTTATGTTATTTTTACCTTTCATGTAGTGTTAAGCCATGGGGTTGATTTTGTTGCATTTGTTAACTAGATTATGAGGTTAGATGTTGTAAATTTATTTGTTCTTTTTATTCTTGAGATGATTTATTTTTATCTATGTCTTTTGTCTCTTAATCAAGTAAAAATAATGATATTTACATTGTAACAAATTAATACGATGTTAAATCTACATCACATAACAATCTTGAGTCCAAAAGATAATATTAATTGAGAAGTTGCTTTAATAAAAGTTAAAACCTTTCATATGATTGAATGAGTTTTTGTCAATAAGTTACTATGATTAAAGGTGAAAACTTTAATTAGAAGTAATCAAAGTTACTTTAGTTAATTAGCTTTTTACTTAGTATAAGAGGTAAAATAATATACATGATTAGGCATAATAATATTTAACTGAGAAGTTACTTTGATTAAATCTACTATGATTAATCTAAAAAGTTCTTACTTTTGAGTGAGATATTAATTTGGTTATAAGTGAGGACGCCAACAAATTAATTGAGAAATTACTGATTAATTTGAAATCCTATTCTGAAAAGTAATGGAATCAACCTATTTTCTTTGTTATTATCTTTATCTCTTTATAACTTTTTCCAATTTTATTTCTTTCTTTCATTTATTATTTTTTTATCTAATATTTTATTTATTTTGTTTGTCTTAATCTTCTACTATTACTTTATTTTATTTCATTAACCTTCTTGAATAGACTTCATAACAACTAATGTGTTAGAAAGCAATTATGTGTTCGTCGGGAGAAAACTTAGGGTTGGCTTTGCCTTTTATGATTTGTTGGGTACTAGCTTGACAATACTGAAATTGTTTTAGTTAAGTAATGTTAATTTGATAGAGTCAACGGCGACATTATAAATAACTTAGAAATTATCTGATTTAGTGAAAATTGGAATACACCATTTGAGCATATATAATTGCACATAAAGGAAAAATTGTGCAATCAAAAGTTGTGGTAAGAGGAAAAATACCTTAAAAATTTGACTGAACTTTGTAGATATAGAACAATTCAAACAATTGACTTAGGGGCAAAAAGTGTGTAAGCAAAGAAATGGATATATACATACACATTATCATTCCATGCCCAATTTAAAAAGTTTGATATATATATATATATATATATATATATATATATATATATATATATATTATATAAAAAATTTTAGATTACTTGATAATTATGAATATTTTAATAATTTAAATGGCGACAAGAAAATGAGAATGAAGATGGTTCTTGGGAAAATTCATTATGAAAATGTTGTTTTAGAAATTTGCGGAAAAGTTGTTCCAAAACTTGTTTGCAAAGTGTAATTTTGAAAGTCACTTTTATGGAAGGTAAAATGGACATTTTGGATGTTTACAAGGGGTACATGAAGAAATTGTGGGGGTACACTCACATAACCTGTTTGATAAGTCTACATGTAAAATTGGATTATGATGACCTAAAAGCCCAATAATGCTCACTCAAAAGAAATGGATAAGAAACAAAATCAACCATCACTCGTATAACTTGTAATATAAACTAATAACAGATAATTCTAAAAATAATGTTCTACTGTGATACATATTTATTGCATTCAACTGTTCAAAATTAATGGTTGAGATTTATTTAGTTGCAGGTTTCAATTATATTCAATGATTTGATTTGATTTTTTACTCAAATAACCTATCTAAAATTAAGGTGTGGGAGAATAAGCAAATTAACCAATAAATTAGAAATAATTAAAGAGAAAAGAAATTATTTAACTAGAGATGATAAGACAAAAATAACTATCGGACCATTTTATTAACAACAAAACTCAAGCAGCAAAGTACTCACATAACAATAAAAAAAATACTTTAAGCACTTTATAAAATAATACATTTTATAGAACTTCTACTAAAGATACTTTAGTTTACTATACACTTAAACTTAATTAATCCTTCTTTTATAACCTGGACCTGGATAAATTTGAAACTTCTAGTTGCTCTAGGATCTTAAAGCATAGAAAATAATTAACTATTAAGTTATAGAAATCATAAGTAATGGTAGCCAACTTGATTAGGCTCATCTTGTTATCAATCCATTTAAAATACGCTGAGTCTGATTTATTTTGGGTATATAAGATAAAAAATACTATATTTTGTTTGTGACAAGTAGACAAATCGGTCTATCAAAAATTTAAAAAACTAAAATACAATTTATCGTGTAAGAATTCATATATATTAAATATGCCATCCAATATTATTTTGTAATACTTTCTTTCATTTTGAATTTAAACATAATTTTTTAGATTTTGTTAATAATGACATTGCATAAAAAATTGACATGGATGAAGTTTTAAACACAATAATATTTATAAATATCTTTAAAACTTTATATCTTCTAAGGTACTTAATAAAAGTAAAAATTATAAAAAAATTTAAAATATATTATATATATATCATTATACAAGGTAATATAATTTTCTTATAGCGGTTCTTACTGTAATTTTAATAATTTTTTATTTATTAAATTATAAAATAATTCCACTATTTTATAAAATATATAACCATACAATCTTTTTAATCAAAACTTAACCTCGCAGTCTCTATTAAAAAAAATAATTGTAGAACTTTTCAATACTTATCTTTACAAAAATTATATATATTTTACTGTTTAAAATTGTATTCTCTTATATGTAGAATTTTTTACATTCAGAAATGTATGTTTTTCTCGTTGACAATAAAATTAAATTTATATGTAAATATATTCATGTTAACTTGCATTATAACTAGTTACTTTAACGACTCATATGTTAGGAATTCAAATGTGAGTCTAAGTCGCACATTGGTTAGAAATGAGAAAGTAGACACTATATAAGGATAAAGACCCATAAACCCATTGCCTTAAGGTTTTGGGTTGAGAATGGTATCAGTGTCTTATATGGTTGAGCTCAGGTCTCATTTGGTGTTGTGTCTCCCCAATGAAACCCCCTTTGTAAAACCTGACAAGTGGTATCAGAGCTCTTAGTTGGAAATTCCAAAATGTCTGTAAAATTTGACATTGAGAAGTTTGATGGCAAGATTAGTTTTTCTATTTGGCGAGTTCAAATGAGGGTCGTTTTAACCCATAGTGGATTAAAGAAGGCTTTAGATGGAATAGAAAATAAGCCAGCTTCCATGACTGATGAGCAATGGGAGGAGTTAGATGAAAAGGCGTTATCATCAATCCAACTCTCCTTATCAAAGGAGGTTCTCCGTGAAGTAGCAAATGAAACAACCACTGCTAAATTATGATTAAAGTTAGAGTCTTTATACATGACTAAGAGCCTTGCAAACAAGCTTCGTCTCAAAGAACGCTTATATACCATTCGAATGGTTGAAGGTACTCCTATTCAATCTCATCTTAATGAGTTTAATTCTATCCTCTTGGATCTGGAAAATATTGATATTAAAATTGATGATGAAGATAAAGTTGTTTTGTTGGTTGTCTCTCTACCTTCTACCTACAAACACTTCAAAGAAATTATGTTGTATGGAAATAATGATACCTTATCCTTTGAAGATGTTAAATCTAATTTATTGTCCAAAGAAAAATTTGATCTTGAAGTTCATTCTGTGGACAAGGGTGAGGGTTTAAGTGTCAGAGGTAGAACTCAAGAAAGAAGGAGTACAAGTGACAAAAAGTTCAGATCCAAGTCTAGGGGACGCAAATCCAACAAATTTTGTCGCTATTGTAAGAAACCTGGACACGAGATTTCTGATTGTTTTATCTTGAAGAAAAAACAAGAAAAACAAGAAAAAGGAAAAGCCGCACAATCCCCTGAAGCTGCCAATATTGAAGCTGACTCTGACGGTGACATTACTTTGTCTGTTGTCTCTTCTAATAAGAGGAGTAAAACAGAGTGGATCCTTGATTCTGGATGTACTTTTCATATGTGTCCCTATAAGGACTTATTCACTACTTTTGAATCTGTTGATTGTGGTGTTGTCTTGATGGGTAATGATGCCCAATGCAAGATTGCAGGAATAGGTACAATTCAGATCAAGACTAATGATGGTGTCGTCAGGACTTTGTCTGATGTTCGCTATATACCCGAATTAAAGCGAAACTTAATTTCACTTGGCACTCTTGAATCTCTCGGGTGCAAGTACTCAGCTGAAGGTGGAGTTCTAAAGGTATCAAAAGGTTCTCTTGTTCTCTTGAAAGCTAACCGAATTGGAAGCTTATATGTCCTGCAAGGGACTGTTGTGACAGGTTCAGTAGTTGTATCATCTTCTATGGCTGAAAATGATGTCACTAAATTATGGCACATGCGCCTAGGCCATATGAGTGAAAAAGGCATGCATCTTCTAAGCAAGCAAGGATATCTTGGTAAGCATGTCATTGGTAAGTTGGAGTTTTGCAAACATTGTGCTTTTGGGAAACAAAAGAAGGTTAGTTTCTCTACAGCAACTCACAATACAAAAGGTATTCTTGATTATATTCACTCTAATCTTTGGGGGCCTTCTAAAGTTCCTTCCTATGGAGGACGTCGTTATATGATGACTATCATTGATGACTTTTCCCGTAAGGTCTGGGTCTATTTTTTACGACATAAAAATGAGACTTTCCCCACATTCAAGAAGTGGAAACTCTTGTTGAAACCCAGACATGGAAGAAAGTAAAGAAGCTCAGAACAGATAATGGATTAGAGTTTTGTAGTGGTGACTTTAATGAGTTCTGCACAAATCAAGGTATTGCTAGACACAAAACCATTCCAAGGAATCCCCAACAAAATGGTGTTGTAGAACGAATGAACAAGACTCTACTTGAGAGAGCTCGTTGTATGCTCTCAAATGCTGGGCTATGGCATCAACATGATCTTTGGACCGAGGCAGTATCTACTGCATGCTATTTGGTCAACCATTCTCCACATTCAGCACTTGACTTCAAAGTTCTAGAAGAGATTTGGTCAGGTAATCCTGTTGATTATTCTAATTTAAGAATTTTCAGATGTCCTGCATATGCACATATTAATAATGGCAAATTAGCTCCAAGAGCTATTGAGTGCATATTTCTAGGTTATGCATCTAAATCTAAGGGGTATCGTTTGTGGTGCTCTGAATCAAAGTCGCAAAAGCTAATTCTTAGCAGAGATGTAATTTTTAATGAGGATGCATTATTATCTTCTGGAAAATAGTCTTTTGTGTCTTCTTCTACCAATACAGGTAATATACAGGGTACTAATGAGAAGGTGGAGTTTGAATTCAAATCTGCAGTTCTTGGTATTGATGTCCCATCTTCCTCTACAAATGAATCCAATGTTGATGATCATCATGATGATGGTGAATGTGATGATAGAACCATTTCTCCTATTCAACAATAAGGAGATGATTATTGTATTGCTCGGGACAGAGCTAGAAGACAAATCAGAAAGCCAGCCAGATACACTAATGATTATTTAACTGCCTATGCATTATCAATTGCACAAGAGGTAAATGATGATGTTGAGCCTGTCAGCTACACTGAAGTTGTTTCTTGTGTTGAGTCTTCTCAGTGGCTATGGGCTATGAATGAAGAAATTCAGAGTCTTTATAAAAACAATACTTGGACTCTAACAGAACTGCCTAAAGACAAACGATCATTAAAGTGCAAATGGATCTATAAAAAGAAAGATGGCATTCTCGGGGTTGAAAATGCAAGATGCAAAGCACGACTAGTCGTTAAAGGCTTTAATCAAAAGGAAGGTATTGACTTTAATGAGATATTCTCACCTGTTGTTTGTCATACTTACATTCGTGTTTTGCTTGCTTTTGTTGCTTTGTTTGATTTAGAGTTAGAGCAACTAGATGTAAAGACAACTTTTTTGCATGGAGAGCTGGAAGAAGAAATTTACATGGAACAACCAGAGGGATTTATTGTTCCTGGAAAGGAGCATTTTGTTTGTCGTTTGAAGAAATCTTTATATGGTCTCAAGCAAGCACCCAAGCAATGGTACAAGAGGAAATTAAAAACTCAACTAAGCAATGAGTTTGAAATGAAAGAATTAGGTGCAGCAAAGAAAATTCTTGGTATGGAGATTCGCAGGGACCGTCAGGCTGGTAAATTATTTTTATCTCAACAAAGGTATATTGAGAAAGTTCTTGATAGGTTTAATATGAATGATTATAAACCTGGTTCTACTCCACTTGCTGCACATTTCAAGTTATCCTCAGATCTTTGCCCATATACAAAGGAAGATATGGAGTACATGTCACATGTTCCTTATGCTAATGTTATTGCCAGTCTTATGTATGCCATGATATGCATCAGGCCAGACCTTGCATATGTTGTTAGCATGGTAAGCCGGTATATGCATAATCCCGGCAAGAAACACTGAAGTGCTGTAAAATGGATTTTTCAGTATCTAAAAGGTACTTCTCATATTGGTTTGGTATTTGACAAAAAAATGGCTACAACTGATAATGTTGTAGGATATGTTGACTCAGATTATGCTGGTGATCTTGATTGAAGAAGTTCTCTCTCAAGTTACATCTTTACCCTCTATAATAGTGCTATCAGTTGGAAAGCAACACTTCAATCTATTGTTGCATTATCTACAACTGAAGCAGGGTATATTTTAGCCACAAAGGGAGTGAAGGAGGCTATTTGGCTCCGAGGTTTGTTAAATGAACTTGGTCTAACACAGAAAGTTCTTACTGTGTTTTGTGATAGCCAAAGTGCTATTCATTTAACCAAGAATAATCGTTATCACGACAAGACCAAACACATCAATATAAAACATCACTTTATTATAGGTGTTGTTGTTGTTGGAGAAATTATGGTTGAAAAGATTCACACTTCTGAGAATCCAACAGACATGCTTACCAAGCCGCTTCCAATTACCAAGTTTGAACATTGTTTGGACTTGGTTGGTCTATACAACATTTGAATGCCCTTTGGGGCTTTATCGGGCGATGAACACTTGTAGAATTCGAACCAAGGTAGAGAATGTTAGAATATGTGGTTCTCATTCAATTCCTAATACCACACGTTACTTAAGCACTAATTATTAATCATTACTCTGCTTAAGTTTTAGAGACTCTTCAGATGGCCTATTTACTACTTAAGTTTTAGAGACTCTTCAGATGGCTTATTTACTGCTTCAGTTTAGAAGACTCTTCATATGACCTATTTACTACTTCAGTTTTGAAGACTCTTCATATGGCCTATTTACTAGTGCAGTTTCTGAAGACTCTTCATATGGCTTATTGACTGGTTCAGTTTTTGAAGCCTATAAATAACATCTCCATGACTTGAAGAAAGATATAGAAAAACATTTATAGAGACACACTTTGTAATATACACCTGAGTGTATTTTGGTGAGGATTCTTGTTCCCATTCAAGAGCTTTGTACTCTTCTTTTCATAGTGGAACTTTGTTCATTATCGTCCCGTGGTTTTTCCTCTTACATTCAAAAGAGGTTTTCCACGTAAATCCTTGTGTGTTATTTCTCTTGCTCTTTTATTTTGCTTCTCTTTAATTTCCAATTGTCACGATCATGTGCTTCCGCATGCTACACTACGATACCATAACAAGTGGTATCAGAGCCGATGGTTAAAACCGGCTCAGACGAGTGCAGTATGGTTCTAGTATCGAAAGTCTTCCTAAAAAGGGTCTCAGGTAAAGCGTGTCCCGTTAAGAAAAATGGCGGTACAGAAAAGGGCAGAAAATGAGTACTCGTGGTTGGGAATGCTTCCGCTGGAGGGGGAGTGTACCAATGTGGTTGAAGGGACTCACCATAGAGGGGGAGATTGTTAGGAATCCAAGTGTGAGTCTAAGTCCCACATTGGCTAGAAATGAGAAAGTAGAGCACTTAATAAGGATAAAGACCCATAAACCCATTGCCTTGAGGTTTTGGGTTAAGAATGGTGTCAATGTCTTATATGGTTGGGCTCAGGTCTCATTTGGTGTTGTATCTCCCCAGTGAAACCCCCTCTGTAAAATCTAACATCATACATATTATTATGGAGTTTATTTTTAATTTTTTTTAAATCTCATATTGAATTAGGATCCACGCATTTAATAAGATATCATTTAAAGAGACTATATCATTAAAAAAATTATTTTTATTATTGTGGTTATTCACTTCTTTGAAAGTAAAACAAAAATAAAAGCCATACAGTGCAAAACTAATTATATCAATTTTCTACTTATATAGGGACTACTTTATATGAAAACTCTTCTCGCAAAAAAAAAATTAACATACCTTATGTTTCTATAAATATGTTGTATATGATTTGTTTGATATAAAATAGACAAGCGTTATGTTTATATTAAAGCTTTAGAATTATTAATGTAATAAATTTTCAACTCAGCTACAAGAGCATGACATAGTTTTAAAGTCTTAGAAAGAAGATTGAACAAGTAAGCCAAAAACATTAATTTCTGATAGTTGACATCCAACTTTAAATGTCTTTTTTTTTTTTAAAAAAAAAAAATAATTGATTTATTGGCCTTTAAAATATTTATGACGAAATGGGTGTCTCAAAATTATGTGATTGGTTTTTGTTTCCAATCCTCCAACGTTTGACTAAAATGAAAATTATACCTACGTTGTTTGTTAGGTTAGAAGACTCGATAATCCAATATAGACTTGGTTTGATTTTTTGTAATTGACTAAAATATAATCTAATTCAACTTTTTTTTAATTGAATTTGAACTTTAATTCAACTTAATTAAATTTATTAAATAATAATATAATTATTATTCAACTTACCGTTAGGTAAATATATTTTATATATTAAATCATTTATTTTTTTTCAATTATAAGTTAGGATGTGATAATTATTTCATTTGACTTTACTCATTTAAGTTTTTTAGGTGTTACTCTAAGTGTGGCTAAGCAGTGACGGATCTTGACAAAAAAATGTCGGAGGAGACAAAGTAATATAATTTTGAGATTATTAGATTTGATCATTAATCTAATGCTTTAAGAAATTACTTTTAACTAAATTGATAATTAGTATAATGCTTCAAAATATGGAAAAAAGTAAAGTTTATCTTTTTTTCATCAATAGTTTTTTTTATCACTTTTAAAAAATGAATTTATTCTTTTATTCTTTATCAATATACTTTTTTTGTAAATAACATTAAAAAATAATTTATCATACTATTTTTTTTTAATAATTGAGACACATAATTATTAAAAGAAAAATATATTATAATAAGTCACAATTAAAAATCGGTTATGAAAAAACACATATACATTATTTATTCTTTTTCTATATTCATAAAAAAATAAATATACAAAAGGCTCATGAGATAAAAAATAATATTTTTCATTATTGAGACAAGAGACCAGAAAAGAATAAATAAATGAGAAATGAGAACAAACATAATGAGTTTGTTTCTAACTTTTTTATTCTTCAAAACTAAAAAGAAAACATATGAGAGTGAGTAATGATTACAATATGAGAGTGAGAAATTATTACAATTTGTGAAGAATTAAAAAGATAATGAGAAAGAAAATAAAAATTATCTTAATAAATATTTTGTTTAATTACTCTTTTGATTTATGTTTTGGTTTAAAAATATTAAATTGGTACTTCAAGTTTTTTAGTTTCAATTTGATCCCAATTATTAAAAGATGGACTAAAAGAAAAATTAAACCTAAATATTTTTATTCTTAATTATATTTAATTTTATATTTTATTATCTATTACCACTAAATTTTATGCTTTATAAAATAAATAAAAAATATATAATTTAATTTTTATCAATTCTTAAAATATATTACATACAATTTAATTAATTTTAAATATGTATATATTATAAATTAAAAAAATTCAAAATTTTGAGAGCCCATGTTACCCCTCCCGCCCCATTAAAATCCGCTACTGTAATGAAGTCTTACTAATTCTTTTATCAATCCAGATTAATATGACACATTACTTCTTTATCAAACTAAATTAATATGTGGCAAAACCTTAAGCCCCATGTGTACACAATGTAATTTATCTAATAACTTTTAGCGTTGAATTGCTGAATAAATATATTAATAATCCATTAATGATGGCCTGCTGCAACATTTATCCCATCGAGAAGGTTGTTTATTAAGTGTCATGCATGTTACAGGAACGTGCATGGACAACATCAATTCATTAAATGTAAATTAAAAAATTAATCGTGTCTGTGCAGAATATATATATATATATATATATATATATATATATATATATAATATATATATTTTTAATTTTTATATATATATATATATATATATATAATATGTATAAATTTTAAGCTTTTAAATGTAGTATTATTATTAGTAAAAGCATATGTATTGTTGCATGCCTGTTAATTTTTTTTATAAAAATTTGAGTTAAGATAAATAATATTTACTTTCAGAATATATAATTAATTTTTAAAATGGTTATTAAATAAAATAATTATTAAAAACAAAAAAAATATTAGAATAACGATTAAAGATAAATTATTTATAAAATAATTAATTTTTAAAATAATAAGTAAAATTGGAAAAATAAAATATGTACACAATAGAGATTTTTAAAATAACTGTTAAAAACAAAAGAGATTTTTGAAATAACGATTAAAGGAAAATTATTTATGAAATAATTAATTTTTAAAATATAAAACTGGAAAAATAAAATGTGAACACAAAATACATAATCCTTTTTATATATTGTTATAGATAACTAAATGTTGATTAGTAATGTGCATTTCATTCTTAGTTTCTTATCATGTATGAGCACACAAAAAAGAAATAATGAGTAGTAGTAGTTTTTAAAAGATAACACTCAATTATTATATTATTTAAAAAACCACAATATAAATATAAATATATAGAATATTTTAGGGTTAAATATTTTTTTGGACTAATTTCGTCATTCATCTTTTGAAATACGTGGATTTAGTCATTTTAATCAAATTTTGTTAAGTTTATTTGACATTCCAAGCGCTTTTCATAATAGTATTTGACTGAACATTAAAACAAAAAATGTGTCAAACAATCTAAACAACTCAAATACAATCCTGAAATGCATACGAAACATCAAATAAACCTAACAAAATTTGATTAAAAGGATCACGTATTTTGAAAGATGAATAACTAAATTAGTCTAATATTTTGAAATGGACTAATTCCAAAATTCACTGAAAGTTAAGGGACCAAAAACATATTTAACCCAATATTTTATTATCTATCTAAAAATTTTTCTAATTTTTTTCTCTACCTTCTTTTTCAATCTCTGACTTCATTCATTTATTTGTTTGAAAATTAGAGTACACCTTATAACCCTTGGCATCGAGGTCTACAATCCTACCCGATTAGAATCTTGAACATAATAAGTTCATTTTTTGCTCTTAGTTTGAGTCTTGTTAATAAATATGTTGCATGTGACAGTGTAGGGGTTTGCATGTGATGTTAAAGGCCTCAAGATGATTCACTATTAGGTTAGGATTAAAGGGTGTGTTCTGATCATTGATCAAAGTTCTCGATGTGCAGGTAGAGCAACCTATGTGAGGTACAAAGGTGTCTTTTGAGTTTATGAGTGTCTACGTAGATAAGGAAAACTAATAAATTATAATAGAGCTAATTGAACTTGATTGGTTGTGACGAAGTATGGTTTGATTGATATGATAGATATGTGATTCTCATTTGGTTGTAAAGAGATTAGTTGTAATGCCTGATATGGTATTTAGGCCTTTTAAAGTGTTTAATTTTAAAATTGATGTGTTAGAGAATATATAGATATTTTGAATTGTAAATGTTGGGACTTGAGTTATAATGTCATCAAATTGGTTGTTTCACTAAGATCCTATGTTTGTCCTTCTGTAAGTGGGGAACACATCATTTGGTGTCAAAGTTTACTCTTGCCTACACATCAGTTATGCATTATTAAACTCTAATATTTTGATGTGATTGGTAATATGTGATTTGTTTTAGCTGTTGATTTGGTTGAATTTAAAAGTTTGTTTATGGAATTGGTGTGATTTTAGTAGGATTATCCAATTTGCTATATTTGAGGGTTGTTTTGAACTAACACAAGGTATTTTAAACTAAGTAATAGTTAGAATTTTCTAGATAGGTAAATTGGATAACCTAACTTAGTTAAATAAGGTGTTGTTTTTCTAATACGATGTTGGGCAGTACCATAGAACCGTTGGGCACCAAGTGGAGAACTCCAGTAAATGAGTTCCAGGTGTCCAAGGTGTTAGGTAGAGCTGTTAAAATGGGTTAGAACCCGCGAGCCAACCCAGCTCACCACGGGTTCGGGTCGGGTTGGGATGAAATTTTTCTACAAATTTTAATACGAGTTGATTTTTGACCTAGCTCACCTAGAACCCGGCTCACCCGTGTTGAACCCGTGGTGAGCCGGGTTAGCTCACCAACCCGTAAATAAAGGGTCACACAAGTGTTTTTTGTTAAGTTGGGCTTTGCATTTGGGTCATGTTAGGTTTTTTTTTTTAGCCAACACATAGATAATTTGTATTTTTATGATTTTGGTTTGTGTTTGGATTGTATTAAAGTTTATTTAGATTTTAATTAGAATTATAATTTAGTTTTGACTGAAAAGAAAAATTAAAAAATTTTATTTTTTTTAATTAAGTAAACCCGTGAGCCAATCCGTTTAACCCACCAACCTATGGTGAGTCAGGTCATGTTCAAATTTTTTTGGCTCGCTAATAAGTGAGCTGGGTTGGGTTGGCTCATTAAGTGATCAACCTGTGGTGGGTCGAGCTGTTGGAATTAATGACAACTTTAGTGTTAGGTGGTACCTTAAGACTGTTGGATTCTAGGCGATACATTGGTCGTGTTGGGCACTTACTTGATTGTGAGCACTTGGGGCTCTAGCGTTGGGCACCAAGTATAGGGCGTTGGGTGCCACCTTGATTTTTGTTTATAGACTATCTCGGTAAAATTACAATTCCTGTTTCCTTAGCCGTTGGATCAAAGTGAAATTTTGACATATAGTTCTTGAAATATGGTTTTTCACCTTGAACGTTGGGATTGTCAATTAAAGGTTTGTGGTTAGAGAAATACATCTCGTTGTTTTGACATATTGATTGAAATATTGTAATTGAACATTATGCTAATGCAATATAACATAAATTATGAATTACTAACATTCCAATTGAAATAATTTATATGTAATTGACGATATATGGTGAGTTTGGATTGAGATAAAATACATATGTATGACATGGTGATGATTTTCCTAAGTTCGTTGAGGTTGTCATTGGAAAATACAATTAATTCTTGTATTGTATGAGTATGGTTAATTCTAAGGAGAATTGCCACATTGTCAAGTGTAGGGTACGCATTAGCTAGGAGTAAAGAGAGTGAAGTCATCATAACTCTACGAAACTCACAAACTAATATGGAGAATGTAGTTTAGGTGGTAAGAGTTGAAGGAGGTTCCTATGACGAGATTTGGTGAAATAGCACAATTTTTGCTAGGCTATAGTGAACTAACCCTGTCATGAGGGATTTTAGACCAAGCGAAACCATAACTGGTCATGAGGAATGTTAGGCCATGTGGAGCCAGGGCAGTTGTTATAATCTACTATAAGGTTACATGACAAGTGCAGGCTTCATGAGTATTCAACTCAATAAGTATTCATAATTAAGTCTAGAGTAGATTATGTCTAGAGTCTATAAAAGTGCGCTTGAATGGGAATGTGTGTTCAAGAATAATTTAAGTTGTTATTAGATTAAGTAGTCTACCAATTTATAGATTTGGTTGTTTGAAAATATTATGAGCTTACCCTGTTGCGTGTTGTCTTATGGTTTGTCCACCTACTATGATCATATGTTATACATGAGTAGAAGATAGTGTAAATAAGAGAGTTGTGAAGTTATAAGACTATTGATAGTCTTCTTAGAGAGAGTACTTGTTGCCTAGGTATATAATTTTTGTATTGTGTAGATCCTTCTAGCTATTGGAGTATTAATTAACTTTCAAAAGTTTAGTTTTTTATTTTCTCATCAAGAATTTGTAAATACATTTTATATACCTATATGGTTCTTTATGCTTTTTATCAATTATTTAATGCCTTAAATTGGTAAGGTGATCCTACTAAAGAGGGGGTGTTACATTTTTGAATTAGAGTAGTTCATCCTTAGGATGACCTAAAGGTTGTAGGTTTATTGTATCTCTTTATTCTATATAAGTGTTTAAGTTTAAATTAGCCCATGGAAGTAAAATTTTTATGAGAGAAATTAATATTGACATAGTAATGAGGGTGCACACTCATGGTGTCAGATGATTTTCTATCTTATTCTAAAAGTTGGGAAGACAAAGTGTTAGGGACCAAAACAGGTTATGTTCTTAATTTTTTTATAGGGAGTATAGTTGTTGGGTTTTCTGTTCTACATTGTTTATAGGCTTGTGATAGGTGTTTGTTTAAAGGTCATAATAGTTCTAAGCCTTTCTTGTTATGTGATACCATAATGACTTCTAAACCTCCTACCTCACCCCCAACCTTTTGAGATGTGTGGTAGCAAGGGCAAGACAATGGCCACTTCTATTCAACATCAAAGTATATCAACGATTGAGAGTCTTTCCTTACAATAGTGGGAAACTGGTAGAGCAACTATTGCATTTATTGCCTATGTTATAGGGTTTTCTGTGTTGGAGGAGAGAGTACAAAGGGCGAAGAGGTCAAAAGTTATGCCTAATAGGGTGGTTTGTCAACAGAAGGGAGAATCGTCAAGAGAGATGGTCAAGAGACGTCAGCATAAGCCATATGTTAGATTTTCGTGTCAGAGGATTGTGGCATCCTTTTCTCAACCTTTGCGGTCACAATCCATGAGTGGGAAATGTTTTCGGTGTAAAAGATCACAACTTTAAGGAAAATGATCTCAACATTTGGCAAAAAAAGAAGTGTTTTGTGTGTCTTAAGAAAGGATAATATGCAAGATTTTGTATAAATAGAAAATGACCAACTACTACAGGAGTAGTACAACAAAAGGGAAAAAAGGGTGGCAAACCCCAAGTGGTGGAAAGGAGGTGTCGTTGTTGTGATGGACTTGATATGATAAAAGATTGTCATTAGCTTATCAATAAAAAGTGTTTTGTATGTGGAAGAGAAGGACATCTAGCCCAAAATTACCCAATCAAGAGGAGACAATTTGATATAGAGATAATGTAGGCGGGCAAAAAGTGAAGGACCTCAACTAATTAGAAGGATGTTGGCTTTGTTTGGAGTAGAAATAAACTTAATTAGATAACTTTTTCTTAAATATGTTTTATGGTCGTTGTGTGAATGATAGTAATGTTTATATTTGGAAGATATATTGTTAGTGTTAAGTGTTTATGGAAAATTTGAGATGCTTGTGAGGAGGTTGTAGTTTAAGTTTTTAGTTTCAACATCAATGGAAGTAGGGGTAGAGGAACACAAATACAAAGTTAATTTGATTTGCTTACCTGTACATTTAAGTTAGATAATGCTTGGGGACAATAAGCTATGATCAGGAAAGAAGTAGTGTCTCCAGTTTTTTTTTTTTCTTTTAAGAATGATAAATCTAATCTAATAAACAATCTTAATCTCATAGGGAACTTAGAGGAGAAGTACAAAAGTTAGAGTTTTATGTAGTAGATGTGTTTCCAAGAGGTGTATGTATGTATACATCCTCAACAAAAAGGGAGGTAAAATTCTTTTGACCCAGTAGTGCCTGAAGTTGGAACAATGTCAATAGCTTCATATAGAAGAATTCTAATTAATTAAAGGAGTTCAAGTGATAGCCATGATTATAGTTAGAAATTTAGAGTTCTAACGTGTGTTGATTTTAAGAATATTAAAGGAGTAAACAATATTAGTTCTATTAGAAATGTTTTTAGACTTTTAGGATGAATGTACCGGCCACCACTCTGTCTTTTGAAAAACTCTAAACAATTAGTATGTTTAGTTTGTGATAATCTTGAATCATATATGTAATTTCAAGAGTCAACAGGTTATATAATATATATATATATATATATATATATATATATATATATATATATATATATATATTTAAAAAAAAAAAAAAATATCATGATATATGTAACGTCCCATTTAATTATTAAGCGAAATTAAAAGAAACGTCACACAAAATAGTAATGTAGAGTAGCCCTGGGGTCCTAACACAACCCCTACAAATTGGGCACACCACGATGCCAACGGAAACCAGATAAAAGTCTAACAAAAAGAGAGTAGAATCGTAAGGCATAGAGCAATACATGGGCCGTAGCCTTGAAGAAGACCCATGAAGAAAAAAAACATAAAGTCCAACCTAGATGGCTAAGCAGCGAAATCTCCATTTCGTTGTTGACCGCGGGAACCTCGCCCATCTGCTCCCATCAATTAAATTGATGATCATCGCAAGAAAGAATAGCCACATACAAGACAACCATACAACAAACAGGGTAAGATAGAGCCAACAACATTTTTATCATACAGTCAAATATATTTTCACCATTCAATATCCATACAACAACCAAGCATGTTATGACTTTCAATCGATACACTACGACTCGACTCGACTCATCCAGATACGTATAACTTGGTCGGATTCAGCGGATGCCCGCACTTGTGGTGGATACCTCTGCTCACCCCCGAGCTGCTCACCCCTGAGCTATGTGTTACAAGTGTTACAATGAATCAATTTTTCTCACCACAAGGTTAGCCCTTAATGAATTTCAGGCCTCCTGCTACTCTCACCACAGGAGTCAGTCCGCTCTAGGTGAGACTAACTGACCCCTTAGAGCGTCAGGATGCAACCTTACCTTGAATCCTTACCTAGTTATACAGATGGGGCACCACCATGGACACCCACTAACAGGGGCCATGGAATTACGTCCCGACTACTGAAGCGCGACCCTGAAAGTCTCACCTAGAGACTCCAAGGAATTACACACTGACACAGAACAAACATAATCACACAGCCAAATAATATTCACCATGCATGTATACGTTCATCATCCCAACCTTTAAAGCCAACGCCTCTCATGTTCCAGGTCCAACTCATTTCCACCCATCATAAACCATCCATGCATAAGGATTTCCAACTCATCTAGTTATCATGTCTCTTTAATACCAACCATGTCATTAAAATCGCATGCTAAACTCATAACAACCCAATATTCACAATTTATGACTTGCACCACTCATTCATACTCATTCATCTCAAACTTTCAACACAATACTTAAAACCAAGCAAGCATTATCCATACAAAGCCAAGAAAACAATCACACCTCGCACTGCCTCGCCCAACAGCTCGCTCAGGCTGAAGGGTCTCGCTCAGGCGAGACGTTCTCGCCCAGGCGAGCCCCCTTCGCCTAGGCGAGGGCTCGAAAAAGGAAGCAGAAGCACACACGGGATCTCGCATAGGCGAGACCCCTCTTGCCTGGGCGAGATGCTCGCTCGCTCAAAAAGTCGAGTTGGTCGCCTGGGCAACCTTTCGCGTAAAAGTCCTAGGCGAGCTCCCTGTTCGTCTCACCTAGGCGAGACTGGCTTGTTTGGGCGAGATTAACAGGTCTCGCCACTGTTCTCTTGTAACAGTCACCTGTTCGCACCCAAAAGACAGTACATGGCAGTTCACGCATTCAACACAATCATATAGTGCATACAACGTCTAACAAACTCTAACCCAGCCATAAACAATTAGGACTCAGACTCTAACTTCCCCGTACCTGGAAAAAGCTTAGCGAAGACCCCGACTACACGACCACGAGCACGACAGCTCTAAGGATGAACTACAGGGTTGAGATGAGAGTGGAACAGAACCAGAAAAATGGGGTTAACCAAGGCTCTTACTGCAAATTACGAAAAGGTGATAAAACGGGAACTAGCATGAACTCAAAGGTCACTTACATGGAGTAACGGAACTTCCTGGCTCAACGTAACAACGGAGGCAGAAATCCTAGCAGAGGGGTTGACGGCTGCAGTCTTAGGTTTTCTAAAAAAGAGTGAAAAGTGAGACTTAGGGCAACGAATGGTGGTTTTATCTACTGAGCCAGCTCTTAGGCCCACTCGCAAGGGCAGCCCCTTACATTTTTGGGCCAGAAGGAATGGAACATTTTTAATGGACCTTACAATATAGACTTATATATTAGTAGTAATTGGAAATGTTTTGGAAGAAAAATTGTATATATTTAATTAATTTTTTTTAGAAAAAAATAATAGATAAAAATATTTTCTTTTTTCAAAATAACCTGTTTGAGATGATATTTATGGATTTTCTAGTTCTCCATTTTCTATATATATATATATTAAAATTAAAAATGTTTTTTAGATGTTTGATTTATAATTGACACGTGTGAAGCTTTTCTCCTAGTGTCAAAGATTTTAAATACCACTATCGTAAATACAGGTGTGATAGCACTGTGTTTATGTGTATTTTTAGTTTACTTGATATTATATTAGCAGGTGATGATAATATAATTTTATTAAGTTAATATATAAATAAAATTAAATGTATAAAAAATAAAGTGAAATATATATGAAAAGATAAAAAAATAATTGTTGAAAAATAGGAAAAAAAAAAGAAGCAGAGATAGAAATATTATAAAAAATTTATAAAAATAACGGTCAATTTTTAAAAATTAAATCATTATAAAAATTGGTATTTTGAAATCGAACTAATCTATCTATATAATATTATATAATATATTATGATAGATAAATTATTATGTGTACGAACATTAATACCATTTATTACTTTTATGTTAATTATTTAATTTTTAATTATAACATTATTCGTGACAAATTAATTAGTCAAATGAAGTGAACATATAAACCATCAATTAAAGTGAATAATTTTGACTATAGCGGTACTGTGGAAGTTTTATCCTATCCAATGAAGCTACTGTGTTATCAACATCAGCTACTTGGTAAAACGCAATATAAAATAATTTACATAAATTAACTTATTGATAAGTTTCTTTAACTTAAGATTTTTTTTTTATAATTTCAATTTTCGTCTGTATTTTTCTAAAACTATTTATTAAAAAGTTCGTCAAAATAAGTCTAAATTATACTTTAAATATTCATAATTTTGAGTGTTTATTTACTATGTAATGTAATAAAACTTTCAGAAAAGTTAGGTGAGTAACAAATTAATATTTTCCTGTACTATTTTATTTGAATGTATTATACGCTGATTTAAATTAAAATAGAATAATAATATAATAATAATAATAACATTTAATTTATTTAGAAAATATATCTTTAAAGTATAAATATAAATTAATAAACAATATTGAAAATATAAAATAACTTCTAAACACAAGAAACAAATGCATTTAATGTAACAAAAGTAAGCCAAATGTCAGCAGATATCCACATTTCAATACTTTTTTTACTGTTTAATAATTTTATTTTTAAATATTTTTTGTGAATGATATTTTCTATTGAAATTCGAGACTCATTATATTATTTTTTTAATAATGGAAACATACTTAAAGAGAGAGTTTGAACAAGCAATTTTTAACTGTTCTCTGAAAAAAATTCTTAAAAGACAATAATTTAAGATGGAATATAGAGTATATAAGTTGAGATTGAATTTTAAAATGTAGAGATTTTCAAGATATTTTACTCTATTTAGTAATGTTATCGAAATGTTTATAGTTATTCTTCCAGGGAAAGAAAACAAATATATATATACTAGTGTAAACACAGGCGTGGCGTTATCGCGCCTGCGTGTACGTATTTTTCGAATTATATTTATAATTGATGATATTGTAATGTTATTAAGTTAATGAACAAAATAAAAGTATATTTATAAAAATTAAAGTGAAATGTATGGAAAAAATATGAAAAAAATAATTGTTGATG
>Ga0214545_1001017_pt1 | contig 50097 bp, 14 predicted proteins | sample CNSS4metaG_FD_160064 | JGI IMG/M metagenome (GOLD analysis project Ga0214545, IMG submission 160064) | Root nodule microbial communities from cowpea collected in UCLA plant growth center, Los Angeles, California, USA - CNSS4 | ecosystem: Host-associated > Plants > Roots > Nodule | place: USA... | reverse complement strand
ATATATATATATATATATATATATATATATATATATATATATATATATATATATATATATATATAAAACACAATCACACCAAAAGAATTCCATCCTTTGGTTTCATAACATATGACCACAACCATGTAATCCATGTTCTACGTCTTTGGTTCATAATCTCAAGCTATCGTCGTTGTCAACCTACAAGCCACCACTTGTAGAACACATGTGGGAACACTCGTTATTCCGAGCCACAACTCCAGGAATACTCCAGCATCTGACCCTTGAGATATCTCCAAAATTCTTGTACACCACGCACATACAAAGCAAACAAAACACAATGTCTGCTTCATCAAAAATCGCCTGGCGCTCCACACGAGTTGCCAAGCGCAAAAGGCTTCCAGACCGCCTGGCGAGGGACACATGTCGCCAGGCGCCAAGCGCCTCTGATGCTACTGTTTCTACAAGTATCGCCTGGCGGGACAACCCTTATCGCCAAGCGCCACACGCTTCAATTCTCTACTGGTTTCGTAGATATCGCCTGACGGTCAAACAGCACTGCCAGGTGCTACACCAGTACTTGCGTAATACTGGTTTTTAAGCACCCAGAACAAAGTAAAATCAATCCATTCACATTTCATATAGATATTCCCCCTTTAAAACCATGCTAGCATTCAATTCTAACTTATGAATAACACATGCTCAAACAATTATAAGCAGCAACACTCTAACAATTTAAACACATGATCCTACGCACCAATGCAAATTAATATTGACACACATGCATTTACCAATAAACAATTCTCCACATGTGACTAACCCAAAAGGACATTCAAATTGATTGAGACTTACCACATAACCCAATCATGCTTCATTAGAAGTTACTTGAAATTATCAAGAGCTTATTCATGTGTTTTAAAGACTCCAAAATCAGCAATATTGAGTAACATATATCTCTAGCTAATGACCTCCTAATCAAATCTCCACCGTTCAAAGTAAAGTACTACATGTTATGGACTATCTGTAAAAATTTCACTTAAATCGAACGGTTAACGAACCGAGAAATGTAGTTTTATGAAAACTGCTCAAACTAGAAAAAATTGTGGCGCCTAGTGCCCAACAATCAGGAACACTGCGCCTGTTGGTACAGAGCCAGCGTCGGGCGGTTCCTGTTCCACGAAAATACGAAAAAACAACGTTTTTCGTGAATCAGAACACCACACATCTCTGGTATGGCGTCTGGCGGCCAATTGGGTGCCGTTAGGCGGTTCATGCAGTTCCAAGAATCCAACAGCTCTTCCCTTGCGCTTGCGAACCTCAACTTTTCCCAGTTTCCTCTAGCATGCGAATTTCCATCAATTCTCACGCAATCCAGCTTCTAATTATAATGGTTCGCATCCTCAGTGCATCCATTATCAATTTTTCGAATTAGTTCAAACCCTAATTATTCTCATAACATTCAACCCCAAGGATTTCAACTCTAACTAAAGTTCATATCAATTTTATCGACTTTCATCTCCAATCCCATGTAATTCCATTTACACGAACATCCACTGATCAATTAACGTTTAAAAAGGTTGTTTTCCTCAATCAACTCAACCCGGAACCCCAATTTCATCAAAATTGAGCAATGATGCTCGCGTCGCCTGGCGGGTCAGTTACTACCGCCAGAACCTTCATTAGAGAAACCCAGAACTGGGTGATAAGTAACGCGTCGCCTGGCAGCTCCTAGCTCATCGCCAGGCGATTCCTTGTAGGAACCCAGGAAATGCTCAAAATTGGTATGAGTCGCGTGACGACTTTGAATGCTCGCCAGACGATTTCTGGAAAATTTATAGAAACCCAGAATTTCAAATGTGACAACCATTATTCATACATATACATGCCATTCATAAAGCAATTAAATTTAAAACGCAAGACTAACGAGTTATAGCTCCCCTAACCTGGATTCCTTTGCTTAGTTTTGGAATATTTTTTCAAGCTCTCGTGCACCACAACACAATCTAGCCTTTTTCTCCTTCCAAGCTTGCTTCCAATCCTTGCTATCCTCTACAAAAAAAAAACCCAGAATACTCTCCCCTTGGAAACCTCTCCTTTGGCAGCTCCAAAAACCCTCCCTTTTTCCCTCAATTGGTAACTTAATTAGGTGTTAATGAAGGTTAATGTTCCTAAAACGAATTTTGGCATTTAAATTAGATTAATGGTCATTCAATGGTTGTCTTATGATGGTTTTCCATCCCTCCCTTGGCTGCTAGGTTTCTGGCTTTTCATATTCATGCCAAAACTAATTCTAGCAAAAATAAAGTTTAATGTGAAGCTACCAAGGTTTTAACTCATAACCATGCAAATGTCCAATCAATGCACAACCATTTAACCAATTCATGTTTTGTGATAATTCTTATAATTCTAAGATTTTATTATCACTCAACATGATCATGCATATAAATAAAATAATAACAATTAAATAACACATAAATGACATACATAGTACGCAAACCTAAGTCCTCTCAATTTAACTAAGTACTCTCAACCATTTGAGCTAGTACTTTTCCACGTCATAACAATCTCCATTAAATGCTATAAAGGCTCCCTTACCCATATTTATTTAATTATTTAAATTTCATGGGTCTTACAGTAATCAGTAAGATATTGATCTAGTATAGTTATGAATGATTAGATGTTACTCTTGGACAATCACTGGACACAAATGAAGGTTAGCTAGATCAAAGAAGCATTAGACTCATAATAACTATTTAATGACCTATGTTCTTTATTATGAATATATGTCTTTGTTTAACTAATGTGTGTTCAATGAGTTTAAGCACAATATAACAAAAGTACTCATGGAGATATGCTCCCACTCGTATAAGAGAATTCATGGAGACATGCTCATAGTATATCTTCAATTCATTAACATAAAACATGACAATGCATAGAGATACTCATCCCACAATCACATGAAATATTAACTTCCCTCACCTGGGTTTAACACATAAAACCTCATAGCTTTTCACTATGTTTGAATCTTACTCTTTACTTTTCCTTCAAATCTACTCAACCACGTTCTTTCTCACCAAGCATAACACTCATTCATTCATTTTGTATGTATATATATAGACCTCTCTCCTCCTTAGAAAACCCTAGATACTCTTAAGGAATGCCCCATAATTATTTTAATAAGCACCCTTGCAAAAATATCACGTATATCTTTCTGTATCTTTTTGTTACCAATTCTTAGGAAAATTTACTTAAATCTCTCAAATAAAATCTCATCTCTTAACAATATAATCTTTGTAATATATTTAGGAAAAACTTACTTCAAGATAAATTACTCATAGTTACCATGCACTCTAGAATCTTTTACAATCTTTAAAACAATACATGTATCATCAATTCTTATATTTCTAAGAAAATTCTTTTGAAAGATAACAACATTCAATTCATATATCAATATTTTCATCTTATCATTTATGAAACCTTCCTATAATAACAATTTCCATAAGATATATTCCTAGTACTTTCTTTGATAAACCTTTGAAAAGATAATCTTTTTCACAATAAAATTTGTTATGTCGGGATAATGATTTAGTTGTCTCTGCCGAACAATATTATCTAATGCTTTTATTGCTTGTATCATATAATATTGATGTCGTCTAGTCCCTCTCATACTCATGTCGTCTAATGTCCATATTGCCTACTCCCCAATTTACTAGGGTTGTATAATACCCACATCGTTTACTCCCCAGATATTATGATCGTCCAATGATCACCTCGTCCACTGCCTCAAATGCTAGGGTCATCTAATGCCAACCTCGTCTACTCCCCATATGCTAGGGTCGTCTAATGCCCACCTTGCCTACTCCTCCAAATGTTAGGTCGTCTAATGCTTATATCATGTACGCTATCACATCTAATGCTTTTATTGTTCGTGTCATCTAATACTTATATTGTTTAGTCCCTCCAAATTCTAGGCTCGTCTAATGTTCATATCATTTACTCTCTAGTCATTTAATGCTCATATTGTCTACTTTTCCAATCGTCTAATGATCATATTATCTACTTCAAAGTCATCTAATGTTGATGTTTTGTACTTTTCAGTCGTCTAATGTCCATATTATCTACTTCCCAATCGTCCAATGCAGCTTTTTCTCAGACCTTTCACTTTTTTTCATTATTCCTATTTAAAACATCATATATTTCAGGGATCTTACTACCCAAATTCGTATTGAGGACCTTATCAGATTGGATTTATCTATTTTTCAAAGGCATTGAAAAAGAGTGAATGAACAAGAAGGTCTTACATAATTGATCAATGTGACATTATTCTTAATTAGAATTTTTTATTTTGTAAATGTGTTGTTGATTGATTGCATTAGTTGTGTGTTATACTAGATATTAGAAAAGTATATAATTGAATCCAATACTCAACTTCAATGTACATATAGATTGGTTATTGAAAATTGTTTTGTTTGATTTGTTGTAGTATAGTTAATTATTTGGTGATTCAATATGTTATTAAACATAACAATTATTTGTAGTTAATTATTTGGTGATTCAATCGATTGCTTGCTCTTAAGTGTATTATTACTTATTTGAGTTATTAATATTATTGTCCTTGCACCCACCACTATCATCTCTTATTTTAATACGCAAATGAATTTCTCTTCTCAACCTAGAAAGATTAAGAGAACAACATCTAAGAAAGGGAAAGCTTCAACAGCTGACATACCCTTACATCACATGAAGGGTGGTTCAATGATGAGGATTCAAGGGTAGAGTTCAAAAGTTTTTGGAGTACGAGAAAAGATTACACATATATTCTTTTGGACTACTTCAAAGCATAAGGTTTTACTTTTCAAGAACTATTGAGAAATCAATGGCTAAAGTGTAGAGATGAAATGAAAAATCATATATGTGGTTTTATTGAAATGTTATTAACCTAAAAATTGAAGGAGATTCCATCTCTAAGATGGAAAACTTCAATAGATTTTTTGTGTATCTTGAAATATTGAGAAGATGAATGAAAAGCTTCTAGCCTTTATTATTGATTTGGTGTTGGCTCCTAAGGGGAACCAACCATGCTCAACTTTTTGATATGATATGGTTTTGATATATGCATTGAGAAATGGTATTCAATTGCATCCACCTACTATCTTCTCTAATGTCATTATCAAGGCAAAATGATTTTTTTTTACTTATCATTATCCTTTTACTATTTTTTTGTCAAATGTTTTCCAACACTGTGGAATGGAGTTGGAGGGTGAAACTGCAATGGCTATGAAAATCTTAAATAAAATTCGGAAAGTTGTTTAACCTAAACTGGAGATGATTAACGAAACAATTAGTGGTTGTTTAAGAATTAAGAATAAGAAGATGCCTCCAATCATACATTTAATATACTCTGATAAAGAAATTTTACAACATTCATATGAGATCTTTTTTAGCCATTTTAATTGTTAAAAAGAGTGTTTTCAAGATTGTAAAAGGATTATCAAAGGTTGTGTTGTGCTTTTTGGTGGTCAAGATTTGATTGGATTTGTTTCTTTTTGGTGTGATTTAAAGGTAGGACATATCATCTTGATTGCATTCAAGAGACAATCTTATGTTGTTTGTTGTCTTGTGTACGTTTAGCTTTTGATGAGTGCTTGTGTAAACATATAAAGATAGCGTGTTCCAATTATTCAAGGTTGAATAGTTATGACTGGATATAGGATCAATGATGATCTGAATCATATAAGTTCTTGTGTGACCCATTAATTGCAAAAGCTTATATAGAAGCTTTAACCATTAGGATTACAAAAGACCCATTAATTGCCATTATATCCCACTAGAGCTAATAATGGTCCACTACTTAATGGCTGATTGTAACTGAAATTAAGGCAACCAAAAGTCATCCACAAGCATTCAACAAAGGTCCTCTTGGTCTTCCAAAGGCTGGTTCTTTATTTGTCAAATAGGCCTTTATTACAACTTGAAAATAAAGCAAAACTAAAGCTCATTAATTGGTTAAGCCAAGACACAATTTTGTCAGCCAATTTTACAAAGCATTGGGCTCTTATTTAAATAAATGAAATTGCAGCAAATTGGTATATTAGTCCTTCTCCAATTAGGCCATGATGTGATTCATATCATACTATCCTTCTTCGAGAAGATTCGTTCTGAATCTTAAGGCTTTATTTTTCTTCTAGTTTTAATATAAGTTTATTATGTCCTTGTGAAGGACTTTATTTTTCCACAACTTGAAACTAATTCTCTTCCTCCAGGGTCAAACATAAATTGAATAAATTCACATATGTTCATTTCCAATGGTTGCAATCCATGGAACACCTCTCTTGCCAATACTACCCCAACTTTATATGTAACAACAAATAACTCCATGCATTGTGTTTGAAGACTTTGTTTTTCATCAGCAGACTGGATGCATAATAAAGAACTATGAACAAGTTATCATGCCTATCCTTTTGTTGGTGTATTGCATTATCATGCCTATCCTTTTGTTTTTGTAAAATGACATCACAAACTCTAGAAGAAAAATCATTGACAAATAAATTTTCCATCCTTTTTTTCTCTACTTCCTTTTCTTTTTCTTCATTTTCCCTTCTTTCTTCACTATCTATTGAGTTCTTTTTCTATTCTTCTATTTTCTATTTTCTACTTCAGCCTATGTTGATCCTTACTGACTTGTCTTGGTGTCATAAACTTCAACTTAATTTTGTGTCCCTTATGCCTCAAATAAAGCGAACGTTCATCAATATTGAGTGTTATAAATCGAAGTCATGACCATCCCAAAAGAAGATGACAAGAGTTCATGGGAGCGATACCACAATATACTTCTTTCACACATTGCCCTGTATTGAATTTGATTTGTGCTTGACTTGGATGAACACTTGTCGGTAACTAGAGTTTCTCCACCAATCTTTGGCTCACAACATTGTTGTCGCTTCGTAATTGTATGCAACTAAACATGGGTAGCCTTCGATTAAACACTTTGTATAGTAAACTTCCATTACTATTCCAAACCTAGAGCCAAGCTCTGATACCAAATGATGTGAATCCCATTGCACAAGGGCTAACTTAGTATCTTTAGGGTTAAAACCAATTATGACCATGAGATATTTTTGGGCAGAATTGGGTTTTTTTTTCTGAAAATTGGGTGAAGAATAAAGAAATGAGAGGTGAATATAAAAGTGGAAGGAAAGAATCACTCTTTCCAAAGGAGGCAACACACAAAGGATGGAAAATCCTTTGATATAGCCAAGGGTTCTTGAATCACTCAAGAACTAGGAGAATCACTCTCAATATTAGATAGGAAAAGAGAATTTCTGAACAAAACTTAACTTGACTTCATTGATAAAAAATGGTTTAGCTTATATAGGAGCTTTAACCATTAAAATTACAAAAGACCCATTAATTGTCATTATATCTCACTAGAGCTAATAATGGTCCACTACTTAATGGTTGATCGTAACTGAAATTAAGGCAACCAAAAGTCACCCACAAGCATTCAGCAAAGGTCCTTTTAGTCTTCCAATGGTTGGTTATTTAGTTGTCAAATAGACCTTTATTACAACTTGAAACTAAAGCAAAACTAAAGGCCATTAATTGGTTAAGCCAAGATACAATTTGGTCAGCCAATTTTACAAAGCATTGGGTCTTTATTTAAATAAAAGAAACTGCAACAAATTGGTATATTAGTATTTCTCCAATTGGGTCATGATGCAATTCATATCACTTTTTTATCTTATTGATTGCCAATGTTTATCAATTTTGATTCCTAAATCATTTACCTATAGTTTTCTAATTTAAACAATTTTTCAAAGAACTTGAAGAATGGGTAAATCTTTTCAAAAAGTTTTTAAAATTAATTCACTCCATCTTGATTTAGGTTAGCCTGACATTTGTTTTCTATCACTAATGGCAATATCATCTATCTTTAACGTGAACGTCTTTTAGTATAAATATGTACCGAGTTGTTCTTATCTACTAATATTTTCATGAGTACAAAATTTATCACTTTAATTGTGATGACAATGGTGTTAATGAGTTTGATGGTATATAATATCCAATTTATCCTTTGTTTAATTATCTTATTATTATAGTGTGATTAAATGTATTTATTACTTATTACTTATATGTCACATATCACTTTCCTTACGTATAAATTGTCGTTATATTATAGATAAAAAAATATACTTAGTCAATGTGCAAATTTTAAGAAGGTTAAAATATCTTTTTGGTCTCAATTTTGATCAAGTTTTGTCAAATAAGTCCTAATTTTGGTTTTATGTTCAAATAGGTCCTAATTTTCGTCAATTTTGTTCAATTGGGTCCTTTTTTGCTAACATCATTTAGATTATTAATGACCATGAACAGTGACTACCACGTGTCACTTCATGGTTTTTTTCTTTTTTGAATTTTTTTGAATTTTTTTTTGAATTTTTTTAAATTTTTTTAATATTTTAAAATTTTAATTTTTATATTAAAATTCACTTTTTTTATTAAATATTTTTATATAATATATTAAAATTCACATCATTATAACTTTGATATAAAAATTAAATTTGGTCACATCTTCGATAGAGACAAAATTGGTCAATTTTAAATAAAATTGGGACTAAATTGAACAAAAATAACAAATATAGGGACCAATTGAATATAGAACATTGACTTTGATACATGACACGCTACTGGGTTGACACGTGGACATTTAAAAAAATAAAAAAAATAAAAATAAAATCCAAAAAAATCAAGAAGTGACACGTGACAGTCACTGTTCATGGCCGTTAATGATTTAAACGGTGTTAGCAAAAAAGGATCCAATTGGACAAAATTGACGAAAATTGAAACATATTTGAATACAAAACCAAAATTAGAACTTATTTAATAAAACTTGATGAAAATTGGGACAAAAATGTATTTTAAAATTACAAATAAATAAGCATATGTCAAATTTAGAAACGACGAATATTTATTCTCCCCATTCTACACAAATAAGAAAACATATGTCAATTTATAGGGACGTGATGAAACATACAAAGACTCATTACAAAACATTACCTGTTCATAATTGAAGTTACATCCAATTTAATGACCTTAGCATTGCCATGTGTGGGGTTAAGAAAGGGTTGGTTTTTCCATAATGATGATTTTGTGAGGGTAATGTCTGCATTATGAAACTTAGTAACCCATAATTAACAAAAAAAAGGTTTGATTTTTCCTTTAGGAAGTGATTTAATATCTGATAAGTGGGGACCATTCCTTAAATAATAAATAGAGTCACAGATCCTTGGACAATGACAAGGAGATGTCGCATTCACCTTTCCTCTAAACAGCTCAATGTTCAATTTGAAAAAACTATCTAGTTCATCTTTGTTCTAATAAGGTATATACCTTTTAATTTTGGAGTTTGATATATCTGCCAATAGTATATATGGATTTGTTTTCGAATTCCTACTTTTTTTTTTTCAGAAAAGAATACATTAGTAAGTATATTTTAAAATAATACAAATTATAATTGATTAAAATTCTTGTTTTAAAAAGTGAAGTATGCATGTAATAATAAACTTAACAATGATATATTAACGTAGTTAATTTGTATTTTAAGGTTGAATACTGAAGTTTACAACTCCATTATTATCGATTTGTAAGTTTTATCAAATTTCTTCTGTTTTTTTTTTATCATTGTATATTTTATTTTTTGTTATTTAATTCAACAATTGTGTTGACATATTGTTAAAATAGTTTTAAAAAAATGAAAGGACTTAATTTTATTTTTAATTTTTTTATCTAAAATTATTAATAACGATTATTTTATAATTGTTTTTTAGTGTATATAATTTATTATCATTTTATTCTGGTGGAAACATGCACACATACATGTTTTTTTCTGCTCTTTTTATAAAAAAAAATGTGTATTTCAAAAATTAATTATTATAGTAATTATTAAAATTATATATATATATATATATATATATATATAAAATATTTTTTATAACAATAATTAATCAAATTAATTATATTATAAAGAAAAGGATTAGAATGATAAGAAAAGTATATACACGATAGAACAGCTACAAATGCAATCTCCATTAAAATTTGAAATAATTATAATTAAGTAATAAATTAGGCAATTAATTTTTTTTGAATGGAACTATTTTGACAAAAATTACTTCTTGACAAATAAAGCTTAAAAATAAATGAGAAAGAGTATTGCTTTAAAATATTAAATTTTAGGAAAATAGAAGACAAAAAGTGTGTATTAAAATGGTTTTTATTTTATAATTATAAAATAATTAATTTATAAATAGTATAATATTTATTGTAAATAATGTGATTAAATATGTAAGGAGCTACGAAATAGCTATGAGTAGAAGTGTCGGTTAATTATAAAATTTGAAGATATTATTGTTAAAATATAAAACTTATAAATAGAAAAATTGATTATTCAAGTTTTATTTTAAAAGAAATCATCATCTTTCTAAAACTATTTCCTTTTTTTTCTCTAACTTCTCTCTAAGTTTATCTCTTTAAAGATTAAAGTCTATCATATAGAGAGTTTGATTTAAAGTACAATGATGCTAGTCAATTAGAATTTTCTTGAATAAGTTTTTGAAAGTTTTGCATGCATGAGTAGGTTGATCCTTACATGTAATTCATTTAGACTCGAGATGAATCTCTATTTGTCCATAATTGTTAAGGAATGTTTAGATAGTTGATTTGAGTTTTATATGTACAAATATTATATCCTATGAGAGTGGAAGCTCTTGGAGCTCTTTTAGAATCAAGAAGCTTGATTCAGGTAAGGGAGTTTAGTTTAATTTTTATAATACTACGAGTTAGAGAATCTGAATTTAGAAGTGAAATCATCATAAATTGTTGGATTTGATACACATCTTATGTCTTTGATTTAATTTAATATGTTTAGACTTGAGTTTGATATGTTCAATCTTTCATAGTCAAATTTATTGTCAATTGGATCAAATTGTTTAGAATTGATCTTATTTGGATTAAGTATACCAATTATCGTAGAAGAAATGAAGACAAAAAGTCAATCCAAGCCAATTTGAGCAACTGCTATGTCTTTAGGTTGAATTTTCTGGACTCATTAGCGAGCTATCCTCTCGTTGTGTGCAATTCAATTTTTTAAAATCTAAAAAGCCCATAATTGCTCACTGGACAAGCCTTTAAATAGGAATCCTAATGTTTTGGCTTGCTAGGTGAGTCTATCTCTCACTAAGAAAAATTAGTTTTGTGAAAGACCTATGAGCTTAGAGAGGTTTGGTCATTAGGTGAGCCAAGTCTCATTGAGTGAGCCTCTCCCAGTATTTGGGTCGCTAGATGTTCCAAATTTTAGCTTAATGAAACTATTTTTATAAAATCTTCCAAGATAAGTGGATTCTAGTCATGTATAGAAAGACGAAGTCGTTGTAGAAGAATGCCACTCAAGAGCTGGAAAGACCACTTTAAAGTAAGAGAATTGTTGAGTGCAAATGTATATGCAAGAAAATATCACTGGAGCATGAAATAAGTTTACACCTAAGAGAAATGATAAACATTAGTCTGATAGTGTAACATCCCCATAAGATATTACGGATTTAAATAATGAAATAAAGAAATAGTAAATGCGGGTCAATTAATGAAACCTCATTTCCCTAAAATGCGGGAAATTTAAAACTTTATTACATAGTCAAATATACTAAATCCAAAATCATAAAATCGATTAAAACATAATCGTCGCGTAATGTTTAAAAATTTATTCTAAAACCATAAAACATTAAAATTCTGATAAAACATCTTTCTCCCATACTAGCCCCACTCTGGCTCTATGCCTTACCAGATCCACCTGCAACATCATCTGCTCACGTGTACCGCGCACACGATCATCGCCAAACACAAGCAGATAGGGTGAGCTAACAATAAAATAAGTATATATACAAGTATATACATATATCACAAACACACCAAAGGAAATCCATCCTTTGATTCCATACCACATGGTCGCTACCATGTCAACCGTGTTCTACGTCTTCTGATGAGTATCTCAAGATGTCTTGTTGCCACACCTACCAGCCACAACTGGTAGAGCACGTGCGGGAAACCATGCTACATACCACACTTCGTAACGCTAGGTGGAGTTCCCAATATGAATAACATTCGTAAAGTCCCAAGACTACCAAACTTTTCAGTTTAATACTGAGGAGGGTAATCTAATTGGACCCTTCGTACACACCACAACGTGCACACTCACATCGGCAACACTCGCCAACCCGAGCCACAACTCAAGAGTTCTTTGTGTTCATCCGCCATCCCGAGCCACAACTCAAGAGATGTCATTCCGAGCCACAACTCAAGGAATGCCACATGTTTAACCCCTATCCCGAGCAATAACTCAAGGATACATTCCGAGCCACAACTCAAGGAACACCAGCAAGCCGACCTTTGAGATATCGCCAAAGCCTTGTAGACCATGCACATCTTAAGCGAGCAAAACACCTTTGCCTTAACAGTATCGCCTAGCGCAACCCACAAGTCGCTAGGCGCAATGCGCTTCCAGACCGCCTGGCGGGGGACACGTACCGCCAAGCGCCAAGCATCTATGTGCCCACTGATTTGCAGCTATCGCCTGGTGGTCCAATCCTTGCCGCTAGGCACTACACCAGTAATTTCGCTTTACTAGTTTATAGGCACACAAAGCAGATTGCAACTCTAAACTTAGCACCAACACTCGTAGTAAAATTCACCAAGTTAATTACCTCGGCTCTCATTGATTAACTTGTTACCAAGGTTCTTAATTCCTTTTAGGTTCACCAACATAAGTTAACCAAAATAAACGGTTTAAGTTCAACATGTCTAAGTCCCAATATGCCATTGTTAACCGCATGCCCTTTATGCTCTATTATTTATCCAGATATTAACTAAGTCTTCATCCAACTTCACATGTCACAACAATCATGCCTAACAATCTTTACACCCACTCCCCATTTGGGCCAATCCACTTAACTTTACCATCCTAACATTTCAGTCTACCTTCCCACCAGAACCAAAAATCATGAAACTTCCTATTATAGTGCCCTAACCTGTCCAATACAATCATAGCTTAGTATTATTGTATAACCTTATGTCACTCATTTCTTACACTTTTAATTCACATCCAACATATCCAAAAATTCTCTTTTAATACTCCAATGACTCATGCTAAGCTTCCCAATCTCTCATGTGCATCAAACACACGCATGCCCTTGCTCTGGTATGGCGCTTGGCGGCAAAATGGATGTCGCCATCCAGGGACCCAAACCTCTTCGTGCACCTACGAACCTTGATCAATCCCAACAATTCTGATTCCACTCGATTTTACGACTCAATAGGCTATACTTGCGTATTTAGGTTCACGATTCATTCCTAAAACTTCCAATATATGAAATCCCATTAGCATTTTCCACTTAAATTGGTGCTAACATAACAATCCCAAATCATCAACCCTAAAATGATGTTCATACTAATTTCATCCAAATTATCCCCCAACTACACGAAATTTAATGACATATGACACCTAATCATTCACAAACGATTAGGACCTTTGTTTCTCCTAATCGGAATCATCTCAGATCACGTAAAACACCAAACCTGGGGGAACAGGTTCACGTCGCTTGGCGGGTGTTCATCACCGCTAGGCACTGCATTAGAAGCAATCCAGAAACTGGGTTACGAGCTTGCATCGCCTGGCAGCCCGTTCATGCTGCCAGGCGATTCCTATCAGGAACCTAGAAAACCAAGCTAAAAGTGCATGTGTCGCCTGGCAGTTACGAATGACCCGCCAGGCAGTTTTTTGAAAATTTCCAAAAATGCGAAATTCAAGCAATGGCAGAGAAACATCATGCATATTCAGGCTATACATCATACAATTAATCAAAGACATAAAATTAACGTGGTTCAACTCCCCTAACCTAGTTTCCTTTGCTTAAAAATGGACTTTTGTGAGTTTCTTCTTGATCACCAATGACCTCCCTTGGCTCTATCCCAATTCAGATCCTTGCTTCACTCAATACCATTAAAACTAAGTTTAATTGTCATTCAATGGTGATTTTCCAGCCCCTTGGCTACCCCCTTCTAGCGGCTAGGGTTTTCTTTGCCCTTTCCCATTCATGCCAAAAAGAATTTTGGCAAAAATAAAGTTTAATTTAGTTTTTCCAAGATTTGAACTCATAACCATGCCAATGTTAACTCGGTGCACAACCATTCAACCAATTCATATTTCATGATAATTCCTATAAATATAGGATTATATTATCACTCATCATGATTCAACACATTATTAAAATAATAATAAATTAAATAACACATAATTGGCATGTATAGGACTCAAACCCAAGTCCTCTCACACAATCAAGTACTCTTAACCATTTGAGCTAGTACTTTTCCACATCATACATATCAGAATTAAATGCCCTAAAGGCTCCCATTACTCGCATTTATTAATTATTAATTTATTTAATTAATTAAATTTCTTGGCTCTTACAGATAGTAGAACATTTGTTGGAAAGTCTCGTCAACACCTTAGAATAGAGTGGGTGATATTGATTTTATGTTGAGAAGAGTGCCTAATGATAGTGTGCCTACACTAGGAAAGATATATAGCAGTAGAACATATGGTGACATATCTATACCAAATTGTGTTTAATTCAAGACTTGGCTAACTTAAAAAAGCTAAGTAAAAAATAGTCATGGTGTAGTCATGAGAGGTCTCAAAGAATACTCATATTTTTAAAGTTATTAGTGGTTAATCAAGAAGTAGATGTAATCTCATGTGAAGACGAACCGTAATAAAATATATATGTTCTTTATCTTCTCCTTAATTATGTTGTTTGTTTAAATTGACCTCTTAATTTGTGCATTTCTCTTTGAAAAAAAAAGTTTAAAGTGATATTATCTATTACATCTTAATACATATTATTTTAAACATTTCTTTTAAAGAAGTCTAATTATTAATATAAAATTAGTCTTTTCTGTTACACAATTTAGGTAAGAAAAATGATGAAAAAATATATGGTGGTATTTTTGTAAATAACTAGAACTTATTTATGTCGGGTTGTTAGAGTTTGACGTAAAACTCAACATTAACATCAGAATGTGTGTTAGTCCTACTTAAGTGTCAAGTTTTATGTTAGACTTTAATAGTCTGACATTAAACTATTTAAATTAGAGCTTTTAGCTTCTTCTTCCTTGCAATTTATCTCCTTTCCCTTCTCATTTCTTTCTTTAGGACAAAATGACAATGATGTCGTTGTGTGGGTGTTTGTGGAGGTTTTGAAGGTCATTTTTGTGGTTTTAATCGATGGTTGCTAGCGCTTCGTGGTGATGGACACTTTTTTCATTTGCATTGGTGTTTTGTGGGTCTACGTGTATCATTAAGGTATGTGGTTGTATCTCTACTATACTATTGAAATCCAACCACGGTTATTTGTGGAGATCTCAATCACGATAGTGCATGAATGTCACCATTGATTTTTTGTTTTTAATTTGTTGTTGTTAAATGTTTTGCTTTCCATATCCTAAAATTTTTTTATATCTATTTTTTTTATGATGTTTTAACTATTCACACATTTTTCTTAAATATCATTAAAATTAGGTAGAAATTATTTTTTTGTCCAAATTGTCTGTGGTAAATTATTCTATTATATATCTAATAAGAATTTTTTTTTTTTATATTTGATAGAATAATCATAGATTTTGAAATGCAAAAATGTGATTGAGAAAAATTCAAAGGTTTATAATTTTTTATAGAAACCTTGGATTGAAAAAATTCTAAATGAAAAGTTGTCAAAAATTGAGCCAAATGCTTTGACCATTTTATCACGAAATTTTGAAATTATTGTGGTATATCTATACTAAATAGAGATTTATCAAATATTTTTATGTGCAAAATTTTTCATTTTTGTGATTACTATTTTGTATTTTATTATTGGTGATGCAAGACCACGATTCACATGTTTGGCCCTTTTGATATGGAGATTGAAGGAAATTCTTTAGTTAATATTTTTTGTTAGTAGTTTATTTTTTATTAAGAGTGTGATTCTCATAATATTATAGTTCATTATATATAAATTAACATTGTTATTTTTTCTTATTTCAAATCTTAGTTTAAACCAAAACTAATTAAATTTAAAAAAGAAATGCAAAAAAATTACATTGAACCATACACGATTTGATGAAAGCTTATATAAATTTACATCAAATATATTATGACGAAAGCTTATCTAAATTTACATCATTTTATTTAATATAAATTGTTTTTACTTGTCCTTATGAAACATTATTACTTAACCTAAATAGCCATAAATATCTAACATAAAAATTGTATTTTATGATAGTAAACTACAACTACAAATATAAATAAATCATCCAAAAAATTACTAAATTGAAAAAACAGATGAAAACAAATTAATCAAACATTTTTTATGATGAATATTATTATCAACATCATGTTAAATAAAATTAAGTTCAACTTTTTAAAATAATATCAAATTTGAATATTACACAAAAACACGTTGTTTGCAAATGGTATTTCAGGATTAATAGTGGTTTTCAAATAGTGACACTTGATTATTTTAATAATAAAATATTTTAGTATAAATAGTATTGTTATAAACGAGTTTCATTATTTTAAAATATGTTATCTCTCAAGAAATCACTTTTCTAAAGTTCTCTCCACCTTCTCTCTAAACTCTCACACACCATGCTCATTTGTTTGAAGATCGAATGACATCGTAGGACTCCTATCGACAAAAGCTACAATTATCTAATCCAATTGTTGAAGAGAGTAAGTTTTCCTTTTACCCCTTTTAGAGTCAGTTTGGGATTTTGTATGCATGTAAGGCAATTTGCTTTTACATGTAGGGGTTTGGGGTTTCTAAGGAACCTTTGTCCAATTAGGATATGTAGGGCATAATCGGATTGTTTATCAACATATTTGTGCAAAATTTTCCCATCTTAGTGTTTTAGGATGCTTAGAATTGAAGGACCTTGGTGTTGCTCCTAAACAGGTAAGGGTAGCAAGTTTTAAATTGAATTATTATTAAGAATTCATGAATTGTAATATGTATGATGGTGATTTATGATGAAATTAGTGGATGGATCTATTTTAGAGTGGTAATTGTACGTGTTTGAAGAAATTGATTGGATTGATGCTTGAGTTGTTGAATTGTTGTCTGACTTTATTGAATTTGGTTGATGCACAATAAATATCTAAATGAGAAAATTGTATTATATTTTGGATTTTATATTTAAGTTGGGAAGTTGGGTGATGAATATGTGGAATAATGTTCTAGTCTAAAATTAGTCAATTTTTGTTGAACTAACTAAATTGATGAATTTAGATACAAATCATATATGTAATTGGAGGATTAATTAATTGTGTTTATAAAATGGAAGTCATGAGTGTGTAATCAATTTAGTATTGTAGGATTTCATTAAACATAGGTGAGTTTGATTCAATAGGTATTAAATGGTGTTTTAATCTTGTAAAATCTAAGTTTGGCTGTTTATAAGAACTTTTCTATGAGACATTTGGTTGACTAGATTTGGCACTTCTTGAGCTAAAAGTTTGATATATTAAAAAATGTGAAGTTTATTAAGGGGGAAATAGCTCAAGAAGAGTCAAATTGCTCGATTAAAACTCAAGGAGGAAGTTTAGATATTTGATGCAACGTTAGGCGTCACTTGTAAGACCTGTGGAATTTAATTAATTAAATAATTAATTAATTAATAAAAGCGAGTAGTAGGAGCCTTTATGGTATTAAATTCTGACTTGTGTGACATGGAAAAGTACTAGCTCAAATGGTTGAGAGTACTTGATTGTGTGAGAGGACTTGAGGGGTTCAAGTCCTATGTATGCTAATTATGTGTTGTTTGATTTATTATTAACTTTTAATAATATGCATGATCATGTTGAGTGATAACATGATTATAGAATTAGGTGAATTATAACAAAACCTAAATTGCTTGAGTAGTTGTGCATTGGTTTGATGATGAGCATGGTATAGGTTCGAACCTTGGTGAACTCATATTTAACCTTTTTTTTGTTAAACAGTTAGTTGTGGCCTGAATATGAAAGGGTAGAAAAAACCCTAGCAGAAGGGGCACAACCAAATAATGGGACATTGGTGCTCAAGGGAAGACGCGTAATTCAAATTCTAAGCAAAGGAAAATCCCAGGTTAGGGGAGCTAAACCTAATTTTCGTGTTATGATTTTAGGTGCATGAATTTGATAACTATATGCCCTGAAAGTCGTGTTGTATGTGATGGGAATTGGGGTTGATTGGTTTTTGATAATGTATGAATGAGCTAAGTGTGATATATTATGGTTGCTAGTTTTCTTGTGATTGTGCTCACTATCTTGGTAATGTTTTACTGTGAATTAAGATGTATATGAATGAAATGAAAATAAGAATAGAATATGCATAAACAAAGTAATCTCGAGAACAAAGTAAGCTGGAAACCGAAACAACAAAAGGGAAATAAGCATAAAATGGACAGGAAGGAAATGGATTGAGGTAAGAAGCACACTAGAAGCCATGACAATCTTAAAGATAAGTGGATGTATGCTGCCACTTGCTTTGCAAGATAAGGCTTAAAAGTATTCGCTCCCTAGGGAGGAAGCTCTCACAAATGGTTGATACACAAAGGTGTTTAATTTCTCCAAAATGTTCAACATCTTTTTACAAGTGTTAGAGGACCCCTTATATATAAGTGTTTAGGGGTCTCTAAGAAAAAGCACAAATTTCATCCAAAAGTTGTGTTTATGATTATTGGTGTGTGAATGAGCTATGTGAATTATGTTTAAATATTGATTGTATGAAGTGTGAGTTCTATGTGGTTATCTTTTAAATTTATAGTATATTCTCTATTTATTTAAAACTTATAAGTTTTAAATTATCAATAACTCACCTTTGTCTTTTGTGTCTATTGTGGTTTATCCACCTACAATGATAATATGTTATACGTGAGAATAATGCAAGTGAGGGTTCTCAACAGTGAGATATCTTAGGAGTGGTACAAGTAGATGGTGGTCACATATGTATATTTTTTTAATGTATTACATATTTCCTCTATTTAGAATATATTTATGTGTTGTTTTAAAACTTTATTATGTAACTTAAGGAATCTTGTAATACATAGATTACTTACTATATTGTTTTTTGCTTAATATCAAATTTGAAATACTTTAGATTAGTAGAGTGATTCTACTAATTTGGAATGTTACTAAAGGAATCTTACTAAATGTAATTAAACTAATTGCATTATATATATATATATATATATATATATATATATATATATATATATATTATGACTTAATAGTCGTCCATTGATTTGATACAATTATTCATATGATTGATACTCATATAATTCATTACTCTTTATGTAAATTATTGTATTAACTATTTGATTTGTATCCTTTATGGGTTACATGTTGTATCTATAAATAGGACTCTTCTTATCAATAATAAGACACACGAAAAAATTGTTCCCTATTCTCTCATTCTCTATTCTTCCTTATGTTCTTCTCTATAATATTTGCTTTATTTTATAACACATTATCAACACGATGCTCCAACCAACTGAGTGCTAGTAAAACATTTTCTCTTTAAGGACAATGTTTTGCATGTCTTAATCCAGGCTATTTCTAATCTTTTCTTCATTTATAATTTTATCTTACATTTTTTTTTGTCCTAAGAATGGTTTGACTTTACCAATCTTCATCTTTGTATTATTATTATGATTATTATTACTATTATTTTATGTGTTAATTATAAACATGTCAAACCTTGCAAATTTTGAATTTGTGACCTTATATATTACGAGGAAGAATTACTTATATTGGATATTGAATGTTGAGATATATTTAGATGCAATGGGTCTTGGTGATGCCATTAAAGAAATAAATAAAGCATTTGAGCAACGAATTTACTCATGCAAAATATCGTGAGAAGGGATTTCACAAATATTTTGAATTTATTTGATGTCTTCTTGTGGTTGAACAAAGCAATGAGTTTTTGATAGAAAATCATGAAACTTGTCCAATTGGTTCTGCTTCATTTGAAAAAGTGAATCCAGCAACTTTTGATTTATATTTCATGGTCGTGATAGTGATTATGGACATGGTTATAAAGGAAATTTTAAAGACACATTTTATCACCAGAATTGGAACACTATTGTGAAAAGGGGGAAAGAAAAATTTAGTGCAAACTCCACCTTACAAGTTCGTTTTGTGAGGTTGAGATAAACTTAAAGTCCACTTCTTAACATGATATCAGAGTCATTGTTTAAAGCTTATCCTAGCAAGATTTGTATTTGTTGGGCATATAGTTCCACTCGCTATTGAACCATCCATTAATGTCTAGTCCCACGCACGAGATGTTTATGCCTCGACATGAGGGAGGTGTTTTGGAAGTCCCAGATCGACTAGAGATAATGTAATTTTATAGTATATAAGTGATTGCAAGATGAGAAGATAAGTTATCATTACAGTGGTAAATGTCATTTGAGTTGTATTTGTCGTACATCAAAGCATCTTAAAATATAAGGAGAAGAACATGAAAATACAATTTGCTAAACCAAATGGAAGCAACCTCATTAGTGATGAGCGTGTTAAAAAATAGATTTTCTCATACTATGTTATTAATTTTAAGGCAATGCTTTATATTTGTTTCATGTTTCATGTTGATTATATTAAATTTTTCTTGATCAATAAAATCTTCTAATAATATTTTATTCTTCTTCTCCTTTTACATAGTAATATCTAATATTGATATTTATGTTTATATGAAGAATGAATGTTGGCACTAGCACCAATGATAGGGATATGTGTCTTATTGATAGTGCAACAACTCATACTATTCTCGAGAATAATAAATTTTACTCTTGTTTAGTAATATGAGAAGTCAATGTTAGCATTATTTCTAGTACTACAAATATATTTGAAGGCTCCAGAAAAGCTAATATACTTCTACCAAAAAGTTTAACAGAAACTTATTAATTTTCAAGGATATTTGTCTAAATGGATATCATATTGAGATAAATAATGAAGAAGATATGAAATATATTTATATCACTAGAATTGAGTTGAATAAAAAAGGTGTGTATTAGAGAAATTATTAACCTTCTCTTATGGTTTACACATATATTAGTACAATTGAGATCCATGTCATAGTAAACCAAAAGTTTACAAATCAAAATAAATGTCTTGTTTGGCATGATTAGTTGGATGATTTGTACTACGCATATATTAGTATAATTAAAATGCATGTCATGGTAAATCAGAAGTTTACGAATCAAAATGAATTTCTTGTTTGGCATGATTAGTTGGGTCATCCTAGATCTATTATGATGCGAAAAAAGGTTGAAAAACTCATGTGGACTCCCACTTAAGAGTATAAAAAAACTTCTTTAGACCAATGAGTTCTCATTTACTATCCGTTCACAAAGGAAAGATGATAATAAGGCCATCACCAGAAAAATTCGAAATGAGTCAATCTCATTTTCAGAATGAATACAGGGTGATATTTGTGGTCCAATACACTCATCATGTTGATCATTTAGATATTTCATGGTTTTAATTGATGCATCAACTAGATGGTCACATATTTGTTTATTATCAACTTGCAATCAAGCATTTGCAAAGTTATTATCACAATTAAGAGCTCATTCCCAGATTATCCGATTAAGAAAATCTGTTTTGATAATACTGGTTAAATTACATCTTATCCTTTTCATGAGTATTGTATATCAATTGGAATTGAAGTTGAACATCTAGTAGCACATGTTCATACTCAAAATAGACTTGCGGAATCATTACTAAAACGTCCACTACACCATTTTTCACTTTAAGCAACAGGTAAAAAGTGTTGCCTGAAGTTAAAAAAGTGTGGCCTAAACTTTAGGCAACATTTTGGCAACAGTTTTGTAGGCATGGAGGATATGGCTGTGGACTTAGGTTATAGGCAACGGTTTTTGTACTAAAGGCCACACAATTTACAAATTTTTTGTCTTATAGTGTTAGAATAAGGCACACATTTTAAATGTTACTTATTGTTTATAGACAACAAATCTTAAATGTTGCTTGTTGTTTATAGGCAAAACATTTTCAATGTTGCTTATTTTTTATAGACAACACATTTTGAATGTTGCTTATTGTTTATAGGCAACGCATTTTAAATGTTGCTTATTATTTTTTAGACAACACACTTGAAATGTTGCTTCATGTTTAGACATGTTTTTAAATGTTGTCATATGTAAAGACCATACCTCTTATCTATCCTTTAGAGAACACTTTTCTAATGTGACTTGTTGTTTATAGGCAACACATTTTAATGTTGCTTATTATTTTTAGACAACAAACTTGAAATGTTGTTTCATGTTTAGACAACATATTTTTAAATTGATTAAGAATATAAATGTACATGTAGATCGATAGTTTTAAAATTATAATTATTCATTTAAGAAATTTTTATATTATTTTTGTGTTATTGATTTCTGTAACATTAATTATAATTTTAAAATGTGACTAAATCTTGTTATATTAAAAATATAATTATTACAAATCATGTAATATACATAATAACTAATAAGAGTTCATAAACATTAAAATGAGTTAAAAGTAACATATATGTAGTCCGATGTATGCTAAAACTAAAAGTGTTGTAAGTATTAAAACTAAAAGAGTTAAAAGATAACAAAAGAATTATAACATTTGCTATGGAAAATCTGTAGGTTCTTTGATCAATCATTCTTCCATTTGCTCTATAGTATTTTCTTGAGGTTCAACCTAAAAAAAGTAAAAAAAAAAAAATGAACAAGCTTTTTAAAATAAGATCTAATATGTAAAGCTATCTTGAACAACAGATTCAATGTTGAAGTAAACCTATATATGTAAATAGAATAGACTTTTACAGAAACCATAGAAAAATTAAAACAGTAAACTAGTTTTCAATCTCTTTCTAGAATAGCCTAATCTAATGGGCCAAGAGTCTCTTAACACGTTCCACTACAAATAAATTTCAGCAAACTTGACAACATAAATTAGAGATAGAATCACATGTATCATAATATTTAATGAATGAGGCAAAAGTGTTACAACAAATTCTATTTAATCAAAAAGAAAAATCAACATAAATCACTCATTATCAGACAAGATCGAATAAATAACATATCATCTCACAAAGCTAATGTGAAGAGTTTTAAAAAAAATTGTACAAAATACTTCTGAAACAAGATTTTGAATATAAACCACAAAGTTCTACTTTAAAACAACAGCAAATAGAAGAAGGAAGAGAGAATAAACTCAATAATCACTTAAATCATAATAGAGGTTTTGTATAAACTCAATAATCCCAAAAAAAGATCATTAGAATCTTACTATAGCACCTTTCCAATAAATGGACACAATATCTCAGATACATCTCCTCCCTCCCCAAAACAAAATAAAAATATACTCAATAAATTTCACAGTGTAGCACAATACATACATATATCAAGAGTTGTAATCAACTTAAAAGACTTTAATGATTGAGCTACTAAGAGAACTTTCTGGACAAAAAAATTACTAAGTAAACAAAAATCAACTTAATATGGTAAATAAGTCCTAAAATTTTAAGTTAAATCATTGTATCTAATTCTCTAAACTTATTCAGTTACTATCATTCTAATTCCTAAATATATGTTAATATATATCATTTAAGTCACACTTTTAATTTATATTTTGGACTAATATGATTGACAAATTGCACTTTCCCAAACTTATTTAGAATTTCTTGAGCTTCAGAGCTAACGTGACTAGACTATGCACTCCTAGAAACTAAAATGGTGATTAACTACACACTGAGCGTCTCAATTCAACTAACTAAACAGTAAACACTTAGATATATGCCATTCACATTTTGGAAAATTAAAAATCACAACTCAAAATTCCAATTAATGATAAAATCAACGAAACTAATAAAGTAGGGTGAGAGTTGGAAAGAAATAGAGAAATAAAGTAGGAAGAGAGGGGGTGAGACCTTGGTGTCGCGGTAATTGTTCATAAATTTGCATGTTCCTTCTTGGAGAATGACGCGAGCGGTGGCGCTCTTACGGCGATCGGTTCTTATGATTGCTTGCATGGTGAATCCACCAGGAACCCTCGAATTGATGAACTTCTTGAGGTCTTCGATTTCTGGTTTGGCGAACGCGATGATGGAGTCGACGAGGAAAGAGTTTTTGGGGAGGGTTGTGGCGAAGGAGAGAGTGTTAGACATGGAAACAGAAAAAGAGAGTGAAGAGAGATGTGGTGACTGTAGAACTAATGCTTAGTTTATTTATTTAGGAGTAAAGGTTTATTTCATGTAAAATTTTATGAATGAGAATTTAAGTTGATTTATGTTTTTTATATATTTTTTTATGATATTTATTTTCTACCTACATTTTTGCAGATGATTTTTTATATAAATAAATTCTTGGAAATTTTCATATATAACTATTAATTAATTTAAAAAACGTTATTATAATTTATCAAATTGATCTATTGTAACATTTTCAATAATTATAATAAAAAAATGTTACTAAAAGTAGAAAAAAAAGGTGTAATGATCTATGGTACTATTTTAAAAAATATTACAATATTTATGATATTTAAATTAGTTTATTAATAAAAAAAGTAAAAATAAGATATTTTTTCCATGAATTTTGATATATTTATTGGATTGGATTGTCTAACAAAAACTAATATTATGTGTAATATTTCATAAAACCTAGTATTTATTTGTGAAAAACATATTCATTGATATTGGATGCAACAACATTGCAATATTTGATTATCCTAGTTGCACGACAAGGGTTGCATTTACATCTAAGGGATGATGTTACAACTTATTTCTATAGTTCTCTTGAGAATGATATAAATATATATATATATATATATGAAAATCCTTAAAGGATTTAATTTGTCCAACAAGAAAAATTCTAAATAGGGTTATTTAATAAAATTGAACAAGTCCTTTTATTGATTAAAGCAATCAGGACGTTAGTGGTACAATCGTCTTATTGAGTACTTGTTAAAAGAAGGATATAGAAATGACCCTTTTTGTTCTTGTATTTATATGAAAATATTAGAAAATGAATTTGCCATAATTATTGTTTATGTAGATGACACAAACATCATTGAAACTTCTAATGAGCTCAAAAAGGCAATTGATTGCTTAGAGAAAGAATTTGAGATGAAGAATCTTTTAAACAGAAAATTTTATTTAAGATTAGAAATTTAATATTTAAATAAATGTATTTTTATACATCAAGAGGTTTATATAATTAAGATGCTTACAAGGTTCTAAATGGATAAGTCACATCCATTATGCACTCTGATAGTTGAGCGAACGTTAGATGTTCATAAAGACTTTTCTTAGACCTCAAGAAAATGATGAAGATCTTCTTAGTCCAGAAGTACCATATCTTAGTGTCATTGGAACACTAATGTATTTTGCTAATTATACTCGACATGATATTGCATTTGCTGTAAATTTGTTAAGCAAAATATAACTCTTCAACTATAAGAAGAAAATGGATTGGAGTAAAACATATACTTCGTTACCTTAAGGGTACTATGAATATGAGCTTATTTTATCCAAATGATTCAGAATCAGACCTAATGGGTTATGCATATGCATGTTATTTTACATATCCACAATGTCACAATGGTTTATCACAAACATGATATTTATTCATATGTGGTAGCACAATGATCTCATGATGGTATATGAAACAAATCATAGCAACAACATCGTCTAATCATATAAAATTTTTATTATTACATGAGGTAAGTTGTGACTATGTTTGGTTAATGTTTATGATTCAACATTTGCAAGAAACTTGTGGCTATCTCCGACAAAGATGGAATCAACAACCATATATGAAGACAATAATGTATTGTTCAATTGAAAGGATGATATAGATATGTTAGAAGTGGGTTTTAAGCCTAACTCAACCTCACAAAATCGGTTTGTAAGGTGAGGTTTGCACCTCACTTATATATTGTGAATTGACCTTATCTCTAGTCGATGTGGCACTTCCAACATACCCCCTCACGCCGAGGTATATTCATCTCGTGCATGGGACAAGAAATTATTGGGTGGTCCGTTAGCGGCCCAATATCGGGTGGAACATAATGTCCAAGAAAGTTCGCTAGGATAGGCTCTAACTTGGCTCTGATACCATGTTAGAGGTGGGCTTTAAGCCTAACTCAACCCTACAAAACCGGCTTGTAAGGTGAGTTAGGCTTAAAGCCCACTTCTAACATGGTATCAGAGTCAAGTTAGAGCCTATCCTAGCGAGATTTCTTGGACATTCTGTTCCACCCGATATTGGGCCGCTAATGAACTACCCACTAATTTCTTGTCCCACGCACAAGATGAATATACCTCGACGTGAGGGGTGTGTTGGTAGTCCCACATCGACTAAAGATAAGGCTAATTCATAGTATATAAGTGAGGTGCAAACCTCATCTTAGCCAGTTTTGTGGGGTTGAATTAGGCTTAAAGCCCACTTCTAACAAGATATCCAAAAGATTCATTCATGTGAAAATTGGGCAAGTCTATTTATAAAATCTTTGCCAAGAAGAACTTTTGAGCAAATACAATTACTCATATAATTGATATGATTGATACTCATATGATTCATTACTCTCTTTATTAAATATTTGTATTAAGTATTTGATTTGTATTATTTATGAGTTATGTGTTGTATCTATAATTAGGACTCTTCCGATCAAATAATAAAACAGACACAAAAGTGGCTCTCCATTTTCTCAAATCTTCTATCTTCTTTATCTTTTTCTCTCTATTATTAACTTTATTTTATAACTATATATATATATATGTATATATATATATATATATATATATATGTATATATATATATATATATATATATATATATATATATATATATATATATATATATATATATATATATATATATATATATATATATATATATATATATATATATATATATATATATATCACATTAAAATATTAATTACTTAAAAATAAATAAAAATGGAGAAAAACAAAACTTTGATTATTATTGATAACTAAATATTATATGCTTTATTGTAATCGATTTCTTACCATCACATGTTGACAGATTTAGCAGAGAACGAATGTATGTTTCACATGCATTGAATTATTGGTATGCTGTTCAAATCATTGAAAATTAAAATTTTTATCATTGTTGACTTTCTTCGCTATTCATATTCAACATGATTCTAAGTGTTGTCTAATTGCCTAAGTAATTTGACATAAAAAATTAACTATGAATGTTAGAGATCAATAACAAACTTAAAATAGTTAAGCGAATTAGATTTACAACTGTGTCCATGGCTAAAAAAGTGGGATAAAATATGATTTTATACAAAAGGTTTTTGATATATTTTATGTTAATATAATAGTAAAATTTAACCATATTTAGTACATCAACTTTTATGATTATTGTTTCTAGTAATTAGTTGAAACTTATGTGACACACACATTAATGATTTTAGTGTGTTATTTCATTATTGCCATTAAATGATGAAATGACGTTAAATTTAATATCATTTCATTAATTTAAAGTTTGTTTATTATATTTAATAATTGCATTACATCTAGTGATGATTATTGTTTTTTTTTTTTGTCATTTCTATTCATTATTAAAACTAAAGGCTTTCTAGTGATGAATTTTAGGTAGGTTTCTTAATGACTAGATAATTTTTTATTAGTAACTTCTTTTATTAGTAATTTGAATTTGACAACTAGTAAAACAAGAAAAATAATTTGAATTTTGCCCATGAAACGCTAACCTTCATATTCCTAGTATTGTTAAAACCTAAATGAAAAGCGACTAATAAAAATAAATGAATTAAATAAAATTTTCTTTGCAATTAATATTTTTAACAGTTTTTAGTTGCTAGAAGATAAAAGTCGTTATAGACAAATCAAATCTTAACTGATGCACCGGAAACAAAATTCATAAAAATCTCGCTACCATTTTTAATAATAATAATAATAATATTATTATTATTATTATAATTATTATTATTACAATTTTAGATTGAATAATTTATGTATTTTAAATATGATATATATATATATATATATATATATATATATATATATATTACAAATTAAAAATATTTTAAGCTAAAAATGTACTATATTCTTTAATAACAAAATGTATAAACTTGATCTAAGCTAACAACATTAACACACGTTACAAGAAATTCAAGTGAGATGACTGAAGATGATAACAAAGACAAAAAAATTTAATTTATTATGCATGAATTAATTTACTGTACCAAAAAATGTGTCTAAACATGTGATTGATATACTTTACTACACTTTAACATCAACTGTTGATACACTTTAACATCAACTGTTGATCCTAAATCTTGTAGAAATCTCCAACACTAACTTTTTAGGTGCATGATGCAACTATTGATACCTAATGGTCACCAAAATTGTCCTAGTAGATAATTTGTGAGAAGCCTCAAACTCAATATACTTTCACATATAGGTATAGAAACTTCTCTCTCAGATATCTTATGCTCCAATATGTTACATGTCCAATTAAAATCATTATTATTATTATTGATGTCAGCACCTCTTCGATCGTATTCCACTGTGTTCTGTAAGCAACAACAATTTATTAAAGTAGTCGTTAATATGGCTAGAAAACTTATTAAGTCACAAAGTATAATTCTTAATGTAATAATTTAATTGGTTAATATTTTTTATCCTTAACTTTCACTTAAAGAGTTTTTCCTAAAATTTTATACTAATTTAGTCTTTATATTTAAAAATTTCATAAATATGATATTTTTAATAAATTTTGTTAAGTTTATTTTGACATTTTAAACACATTTTTCAATTGATATTCACACAAAAATATGTCAAACGGTATAAACAACTTAAATACTATTATCAAACGCGTTTGAAACATCAAATAAATTTATCAAAATTTAGTTAAAAGACTAAATTCACATATTTCTAAAATTGAAAAACTAAATTGGATCAACATTTTATTGAGAAACTAATCTAATTTTCACCTAAACTTAAACCGAAGGGACTAAAAATATATTTAATTTTAATTTGATAATATAAGTCGATAGCATTATAGAGTAATTTTGTAAGATCTTAATTTGAATATTTTACATTATATTTTGTCAAGTTTTAAGATATATTTTTTAAAATATAAAAATTTTGAGTGTTATTTTCTTTATCCAATGTTAGAATTCTCTTATGATTTTCTTTATAAGATCTAATTCTTAATACCATGTATGACCTATAATAAAAATACTTTAAGAATTTTTAATTATTAAACATTTATATGTTTCAGTTAAATTTATTCATTAACAAGTAAAAAAAAAATTAAGAGTGACCACCACTGCAGTTAAGAGTATCTTAGAAGCCATGGTTTTAAGTTGTATTGCGTATTATTATTCTTATTCTTAATACAAAAGAGTGTAAAGTTATAAAACTAAAAATAAAAATTATTGAATAAATTTTTCTTGAAACATTGATATAAAAAAAGTATTTATGAACTTGATTAACTCATATACAACTAAAATAATATTTTAAAAAAGTTAATAAGATATTTTGTTATAAGTTAGTTTATATATAAATTTATTTATAAAATATTACTTCCTTTTCAATTTCCGCTAAATATTTTATTTTTTTTAAATAAATACCATTAACTTACTGAACTAAAAACTAATTCTACTTATTTATTTATTTTTACTATATATGATATTTATGCAGATTAACTATTTCGATAATTATAATTAATTTATTCTATATAGTATAATTAGAATTCAATTTCTGTCATTGTTATTAATTTGAAAACTTTTCAAATAAGGTAGAAATAAAAGTTTATGATTGGATATCGCTATATAAAGTTTTATACGTAAAAACCAAGAATTTTAGACCAAGCCTAAAGAATTTAAAATAAAAAAGATTTAGTTATTTTTTTTGTCGTATTATTTACTTATTTATTTAATTTTATCTCACTGTTAAACATGGTTTTATTTAGCCTATTCAATATCTATAGATGAGCTTGATTTCTTAATTTTTTTAAAAATAATGTAACGTTGTACCTTCCCTATGAATCCACTTTCGGCTTCTTGTTTCAATTACTGAAAAGACCTTGTTACTGATTAGTTCTATCATTTTAAAATAAACTTAATTTACGTAGTTGTGAACTAAACCATAGATAAGTGAGTTAACTTGTTTAATATTAAAAGAATTTAATTAAAATATATTGGAGTTTTAATATTAATTAACTAAATATTCAATAAATATATATATATATATATATATATATATATATATATATATATATATATATATATTTAAATTTAGTAAACTAACTCATCTAATTGATTAACTCAATAAACTGCCATCAAGTTGTATTTTGATAAATGTTTACTTATAAGCTAACTTAAACCCGTTTGATATAATTATCTTTTAATTGATTTGAACAGAAAAACAAAAACATGTTAGATATAAAAGTTAAACACTTTATTAACATTACCAGTAAGAGGAGATTAAATAATGATTACGTAACAATGGTTAAGAATAATTAATACGTTTTAAATTTTATAAAATTTTATAAATAATTATGATATTAAATAAAATCAGATTTAATAATTTTTTATATAATTTTATTTTATTTAAAAGTTAAAAATATCTATAAATATTATACAATTGTGTTGATATTTTATTTAATATTCATTAATAAAAATTAAAAAATAAATAAAATAATAAATAATTATATTTTAATATTATTAAAAAGTAAAATATAATTAAACATAAAAAAATTTATATTAAAATAAAAACTAACAAAAAATGTTATTAAACATCTACAAAATTTAAGAAAAAAAATTAAAATTTCAATTTAACATATTATTAAATTTTCAAAATGCTTCTTTTAGAGATGCTAAAGTACCTGTAAAACATTTATATTATTTTAATAAATAAAATTAATTATTTTAATCTTTAATGTAAAAATAATCGAACTAATATATATTAATTATTCTTTAATTAAAATCTTTAAAGCACCGATTAATATTTTTTTTCAATAATTATAATAAAAAAATTTGAGCTGACAAAAAGAATTTTATAAAATTTTAATAGTTTTTTGTTTTACAATTTAACTGTACGTTTAATGCATTAGTAAAAAAAAGTTGAGCTAATATCATAATATAAATTTAATAAAAAATGAAATATCACACATACAATTTGACTGTGCATTGAATTCGTTAGTCTTACTAACATAAACTTTGTTTTGATTTCTTTAGCAGAACGTGTTTCAGGAAAATGGCAAGACCTTAATTAAATTAAAATCTAAAATGAATTACTACTTTTGTCACTTTAAAAAAAAAAAAATATTACTGTCTGAATTGGGTTAGGTTAATCAATAAATAGTGAGTCCACTGCTCTTCCTGCTCAGTCACTCCCTTCACGTCTACCACTCACGTACCCACCACCACCGTATCTTCATTCATTTCATTTCCCAAAACAATTATTTAAAATAAAACAAAATAAAAGGAAATTCTAACACTTTCTTTTTTTACTCTCTCTCTCCTTCCATGGTGGAACACCACATACGCAGAGTCGCCGGAAGAAAAAGGAGAGAGAAGATCGGAGCGCCGAGGCAAGTCGATCGCCAAAACTAGGGTTTCTAAATTCCCAACGAAGACAAATAAAAATGCCGCTCTCGAAGTACCGCGTGCGGAACGAGTACAGCTTGGCGGATCCCGAGCTGTATCGTGCGGCCGACAAGGATGATCCAGAAGCGCTTCTCGAAGCCGTCGCCATGGCTGGTCTCGTTGGACTCTTGCGCCAGCTCGGCGACCTGGCCGAGTCAGTTTCTTCTTAGTCCGTTCCTTCCGCATTTTTTTTAGTTCTTTGGTTTCGTAATTCTGACTTTCAGTGGTTGCGTATAATTGAACGAGTTTGGAAAAGGAGAGTGAAAGTTTAAAACTAGTGGGAATGTTTGGGTTTGTGTTGGAGTGAGCTTAATTTGGGAAGGTTGTGTGGTTTTTGGAGTTCGTGAGCTGGCTGGATCGAGGAGCTAGTTTGGAATTGGAGGATAGTATACATGCTTAATTCGGTGGTTGTGCTATGGTTTGTTGGTTATCGATTGATTAATTAGTTTAGTTAGTCAGTTTATTTCAAAATTTAGGTCTTCCTCCTTTTGAGCTTTGTATGCGTAGAGTTTTGAGGGGGCGAGCGAGGGGTGAAATGAAAAGAAAATTGGACGGTTGTAGTGCAGGGATTGATTTATATTGTTGAATTGTGAAGGTGTAGTGGTGACCTTATGTAAGCATAGAACTTGACTTGGTTTGAATTTGTTTGACTTATTGTAGACTACAAAGTTGGATTGATGAAGTTCCTGATGATAGGTTTTGGCTGTATGAGATTAAATCGAGAAGTCTAGCTATTGGGTTTAAGAGAGATTTGACTGTTTAAGAAGTATGTTTGTTCTTTGATGTTTTTGGGTAGTTTGGTGATATTTTAAAATCGGACGAGGAGAGCAATTTAATAGACCATCTATAACTGAGTAGAGTTACCGAACTTGTAGGATTTTTCCTGAAGTGAATATTGGGATGTGTATTAAGGCTTAACTTTTTTATACGCCACAAATGGCAGGCCTTGGTGGCTTAATCATGTGAATCTGGTTCAAATAGTAATAGATGTCATAGTGACTTTCTGATTTCCCTGAGGTTAGTTCTAGTTGGTGGAGTTCCAATTGTAATACCATATCTCAATTTTGAAGTTGTTTCCTGCCTTTTTTAGCACAGGCAATTTTTACGGTCCCTAGGTGCCATTAAAATCTCACTATTAAACCATTTCATTTTGGTTAGGTTTGCTGCTGAGATCTTCCATGATTTACATGAAGAAGTAATGGTTACCGCTGCAAGAGGCCACGGTCTCATGGCTCGTGTTAAACAGCTTGAGGCCGAAGTTCCTTCACTTGAGAAGGCTTTCTTTTCTCAAACTCATCACTCTTCATTCTATACCAATGGAGGTTAGATTTCTCTTTACAGAGTCCTATTCAGTGTAACTTCTCATGATCGTGATTTAAATGCTGTTAATCATGTATAATGCAGGAATTTTTGTTAAGCTGTAACCTTTTGCTGCAATTGTCCCTTTGCTAATTTAAACATACTTGCATATTGCATTGTAGGGATTGATTGGCATCCTAATCTACAGTCTGAACAAAATCTTGTGACTCGAGGAGACTTACCTCGATTTATAATGGATTCATATGAAGAATGTCGGGGTCCTCCAAGACTGTTCCTTCTGGATAAGTATGAGCTGATTCATCAGATGTATTATTAGAAAGTAATGTTATAGATTTCTGAATCTTTTTCTTTTGGTTTCTTTAAAGGTTCGATGTAGCTGGGGCTGGGGCATGCCTTAAGCGTTATACTGATCCATCATTCTTTAAAATAGAATCAACTTCACCTGTAAATGCTACAATAGAAGTTCAGAGAGAGAAGAGAATCCGTAAAGTCAAGGTACGAAATTTCAATCCTACCATATATACAGTTTTTTTACTGTAAAATTGTTTTAATTGTGTGATATTGATTAATTTCATGTTGTGTATTATTGTTTTGCTGCAAATTTATAAACTATTTGAGGTCTATGCATTAGTGTTGATTCATACATGTATGAGACCGCAAATTATGCAAGCAGGTGGACAACTTTTAGCTCTGCCTTTGTGTTGCATTTCTGTGTAATTACCATAGCTAATAATTTTATACTTACAATTTTGTATAAATAATTTATTTTATACACTTCCAGCTGAAGAAAGGAGCTAGGCCGAGGGATGGTGAAGCTCCTAATGTTGTACCATCGCATTCGAAGTAAGCTCCAATAATTTTATTGTGATGAATCATTTTTCTCATTATGGTTTTTAATGATTTGTGGCTCAATTTAATTTCCATTTTTGCAGATTACATCAGCTGCTTCTTGAGGAGCGTATTGAAAATGGTTATAGTAATCCTGCACGACTTGTGAAGTTGAAAAAAAGACACATGAATGGACCAGCTGTTGAAGCAGGAGCTGGTAAGAGTTACATGGAGAAATTTCTGGAAACTCCTTCACCTGATCAAAAAATGGTTTGTGAAACTTCAATCTTTCCATTGCCTGTGAAATTGACATCAGATGATACTGGTGAGACTGGGATTAAAATTCTTGAAATCAGTAGCATTAGTCCTGTGAAAAGGTCAAAGGGAAATAAAAACACCTATTCATCCCTTGATGAGCAGGACCTAGAACTAAAACCATCTTTAGAAATGGATGGTGGGACTGATGGAGATCCTGTGAAGGTGAAAGAACAAATCTCATCTGGTGTGACAGATGATATGTCTTCTAATGATCGTAAGTTGCTTGATGTAGCACAGTTGGCTGTTGATGAACGAAACATAATAGAAGGTAACTTAGATGGGTACCATTCGGATGATGTGACTAGTGAAGTTGACAATTACATGGATGCTTTAACTACAATGGAATCAGAATTGGATACAGATAACGAGTATAAGCCTAAGAATAGCTTCTTGAATGTTGAAAAGGCAACAAATACCAAGGATAAAGAAGAACAACTACAAGCACATTTTTCAGATTCTCAATCATTTGGGGACTCTTCAATGTCTGATGACAGTAATTCTTTCAAACAAGATACAAATGAAGAAATTATTAAAGTGCAAGCTAAGTCGTCAGATTCTCAATCAACTGGAACGTCTTCTTCATTGGACAATAATAGTTCACTCAGAAGAGATATAAATGGGCATCGTATAGAACCACGAGCTCACCTCTCAGGTTATCGATATGTTGGAAACTCCTCTACATCAGATGAAAATGATTCTTTCATGAAAAATGGATCGTATTCATCTCAGTCTGAATCATTAAGCACTGTGGTTGAAAATACACCAGGACCTTTGTTATTCACAAATACTAAGTATTATGGATCGGTGGTTGAAGATGCAACATCCAACCAGCCTCCCCAAAATGTTGAGTTTCAACACACAGATTGTGGGGTGTCTGTCATGCATGATGATGCTCCAGTTCATGAAGAGATTTCTGATTTTGGGCAAGCCTGTTCAGATACGACGACTTCAGGACAGGGGTTGTGTTCTGATATTGGATCCACCTCTCAGGTGGTCCTACCCGCAGCAACTGAATCAGGTGAAATCTCATCTGATCCTGTTGAACTTAATTTAAGGTTAGATGGTGATGATGCAGACAGAACACAAGATGGTGATGCAGGCAGAACAGATGACAATGACGATGCAGGCAGCACAGATGACAATGACAATGATGCGGACAGAACAGGCCTCGTTGAATCTATTACTTCCAAACCTGTTTCTCTCTCCCTTGTAAAAGACAATGCTTGTTCTGTGGATTCTTCTGATAAAACATCATTCGACAACTTGGATGATGATTATGATCCATGTATTCACTCTGATGATCTGTTACAAGTTTCTAATGATTTGGAGTTTATTGCTCATGGAGACGAAAGCAATTCTCATTCTGAAATCAAAATGTTCCAAGCAGGATCTACACATGAAAACATTTCTGAAATTTTGGCTAATAGAGATATTGATTCATCAGGAGAGGATCCTGCTTACCCATCCGCTGAAGAATTAAAAGTGAATTCAGGTGCTGTGCTGGCTCCTGATTGTCATGACTTAAAGGATCAAGGTTGTACTACAGCAACGCAGCTTAATTCAGAGACCCCTGTTGTGAAGATTCCTCCAATGAGTTGCCTTACCAGGGTGCTTTCCTCTGACTCAATTCAAAACAAAACACAGGAGGAACCAGACTCAGCGGAAATTGAGGTTTCAAATCCCGATCTTTCATTGGAAGTTGATGAGGTACCAAAGATGGTGCATGATGATGAAATAAATGGATCTACCTGCAATGTCGATCCAGTTGAAGGTGATAGTCGTTTTAAACATCCATCTCCTGTTGATCAAGTGATGACAAATGATCTGGTCATCGAAAATGTTCAGTCAGAAGATCAAGCTGTATATTCTGTTCCTTGTGTTTATAGTGCTGAAGATGGTGTGGGCATTGTTACTTGTCCAGTTTCATTTCAGACTTCTCCTTCAAGGGGTTTTTCAGATTCAGAAGAACCTCTGTTGAATACTCATTCTTATAAAATGGACATGAAATCCAGTGAAGTAGAATTGATGCAAAATGCCATGGACACAAATGCAGAGACGAGTGAGACTCGATTAGCACCACTGCCAGATGTAACATCACTGCCAGATGTAACATCACCTGATGTAATAAATTCCCCAACCAATAATATTGTGGAGTTAGACGAATCTCTTACTATTTTTGCAGATTCAGAGAGTAAAGTTGACGAGCCAGTTGTCAGAGAATCTACAGAACTAGAGGACCACCAGAAGATAGTGGATCAACCAGAAATTGCTTCTGTGGAAGCACAATTGAACCTGAACAAAACTGTTCCTTGTGATCTTCAAGATTCAGAATCATGTACTATTCAGAAGTTCCAACATAGTGCTTTTGTTGATAATGCAGAAACTTTGCTTGAATTTTCGGGGTTGGATTCCCAGCTGTCACAATCAATATTTAATGGTCAGCATGATCCATTACAAAATGATAGAGATAGTTTTTCATCACCTTTGGGGAAACAGTTGGGACGTGAAACGGATTTAGATCTGTTCTCAAAATCCCAAATTGGTGAACAGGATGCAGAATATCCACTCGGAGATGAAAGAAATTTTGCCTCTGAGAAATCTCAATATCAGAAGATGCAAATATATCAATTGGAGCCTGAAGGCGATCCTGCTACTTCTGAATGTGTGTCAGAAATACATACAGATGAGCCATCACCAATTTATTCCTCACCACAGTCATCTAGCCAGAATGCTGGAAAACTTGTCATGGATCCGTTAATGCCTCTTCTTCCTAGCCACTTTCCCAAGTCAACTGAAAATAATCCTGATGAGATGCCACCTATGCCTCCTCTACCGCCTATGCAATGGAGAATGGGAAAGGTTCAACATTCTTCCTTACCTTCACAGAGAGAAGAATTAGAAGTAAGTCAAACTTCAGTCCAGCCAATTAGGCCTGATAAAAATTCCCTATTTGGTTTGCCAACTTCTGAGAGAGAGACCTCGTTTTATCAGAGACCATTTTTGCCTGTCATGGCTATGGAAAATGATCAGCTCGAACATTCTTCTGGGTTTCCTGTTGGTGTTTCAGGGCATTCTGTTGCGATACCTTTTCAATTTCCTATCATGGTTAATGAATCAAAAGGTCAATATAATTACCTATTGTTGGACAGAAACCAAATTCAGAATCCCTTCTTAACCTTACCCGTGGCATCTACAGGCATGTCTCCTCATGGTCTCATTGTTGCACCTGAGGGAAGAAAAATGATGCAGAATTCAAACTCATGCGTGCCAGTACCAGCAGCTGCGTATACTGTTTCAGGACATGATTCCATCCCTACACAAGAAAGTTCAACTCAACCTCCGCATCAATTAATGTTGGAGACTAGATCAGATGATAAATCACTTCAACAGAGTATGGACAGGCCTCCAAATGTTCTTGCAATTGCTTCCGAGGGAGAAATGGGACTGAATTCAAACCCTTGTCCTACAATTCCACCTGCTGAATGCACTGCTTCTGGACATGAGTCCGTTTCAGATGAAGAAAAACTGCCTCAGCTTCCAAGTCAATTAATGATGGAGCCTAGTTCAGATGATAAAACACTTCATCAGTCTGTTACTAATGGGGTATCAATGGACAGTCCTGACAATCACATTGTTTCTTCCGGTGGAGAAATGGAACGAAATTCTAGCCCAGACCCTCAAATTCTAACTGTTGAATGTGCTGTTCCCGGGCCCGGACATGATTCTATCTCTTCTCAAGAAAAACCAACTTTACCTTCAAGTCAATTAATGTCAGGGACTAGTTCCAAAGTTCAAACGCTTCAGCAATCTATACATAATTTGGAAGGGGAACAAGAACGTTTGCCTATCTCATTCATGTCTCCGCCAAACATGGAAAGTATGGAGCCTAATCAGAGTTTCGTGCCGTATGAGGGGGGAATGGCAAGCTCCTTGGATACATCTGATCATACCTTAGATGTGGAGAGTGAAAGGACTAATGGAAAACCAAAGAGTAAGCTTCTTCGTCCTCGAAATCCTCTAATAGATGCTGTTGCTGCTCATGACAAAAGCAAGGTGAGACAGTATCAAGTTCTTATGACACTGAATATCCTTTTGATCTCTTCATTCTTTTGCATAAAACTTTGCCTTTGAACTACTGCAGCTTAGGAGGGTTACCGAGCGGGTCATGCCTCAAACTGCACCGAAGGTAGATGAAAGAGATTCTTTACTAGAACAGATAAGAACAAAGGTTAGAACTTACTTTCTTTATGCTTATTGTACCCTTTTACATTGAAAACATTATTTTATTTGAAAAAAAAAAAACTTTTTGGTTATCGCAGTCCTTCAACTTGAAGCCTGCTGTGACTACGCGACCTAGCATTCAAGGTCCAAAAACAAATTTGAAGCTTGCAGCCATCTTGGAGAAAGCAAATGCAATTCGCCAGGTATCTCTTTTTATCTGTTTATTTTGCTGTAATAGGCGCGTGTTTCTGTGTTTTTCCGTCTCTGGTTTTACTCCCTTTTCTTCGGATTCACTGATATGTTAGTTATTTAAATAGGCTTTGGCTGGAAGTGATGAAGATGACGATGCGGATTGGAGCGATTCTTGAACTTACTATTAGAAGTGTTCTCAGCTGGTGGATGTTTTTGACACTCTGGTTCTTTCTCGAGCCTGATCTATATAGTCACGCTCCCCTGTAATGAATAGGAAATCTTCCTGAAATGCAAGATTCTTTGTCCTACTTTGTTCATATATATATAGCTTCTGCTCTTAGTTGCCTTCTTCACATATATATATATGCATGAAAAATTGTACTAGCATGCAGATTAGCTTCGATGTCGCGGAGGCGGAACTCACTTCATTGAAGATGACTCAAGTTCAGCGTGCAAGCGCTGTACAAGTCCAGATCCATGCTATCAAGAAATTTCCCCGTGCCTCCCCTTCATATAAGTACATGTATATTTGTGTTGTCATATTTTTTTTTTTTTTATATTTAGTCACGAGTATCCAATTTTGTAATTCTGTGATGTAGTGTTTTGTGATAATTGTCCATTCTTCATGTAGTTCATCTGTGTCCAGTATAGTAACATATATACGTGAGTAAAATCATTTTAGTGTACAGTCCACTATTACCTTTGTTCATTTTTCAGACCCTCTTCACGATTGCTGTTCTTGTTATATCTTAGCAAGTAATTGAAAACATTTGCAGGGGTTAATTAAAGTGATATTAAATATGTCACCAGTTTGCTTTTGATTTCTCCATTTTGCACTTTTTTGCGAAGTTGATGAACATCGCATTTGTAAGTTATGCTAAGCTAGCAACATGATTTGGAGGATTCATTAATTGTTTATTAGAAGCATGATGATGCACAGAGAGATATTGTGTGACGAGTTTCATAGTGTCGCTGGATACTTCGTTTTTATTTTCAAAATTTTGGATACAATTTAATTATTTTTTATTAATTATATCTTTATATATACATATATATTTGTATATATAGTGAGTATATGTAGTGATTTAATAAGTGAAACGAGCAAAATAAGAAACTTCAAATTATTATAACCAAGAAAATTTATTTAATGTAAAGTTTTGAAAGATAAAAAAGGATAGAAGTAAGGGTGAAGTGAGTGAACTCAGTTCATACGATTTGATTCACCACTGGTTGAGCTAAAAGAGAGTTAGTTCAACCCAACTTACTTTTTGGTGGATCAAAAATTTTGTCACTAGGTTTCACCTACCATGGATTAGTGGATTAACTTACTTAAGATTTTTTTTTTGCAATTTATTTTATATATTTACTGCATTACAAAGAGAGTGAATTGACTTAATTTATTTTTTATAATAGTGAAATCAAGATGTTCATCTAATTTTGAAAATATTATTATAAAGATAAATAGTTAAAGATTAAAATATCAATGTATTTAACTTGACAAACAAATTAATTAAACATTCAAATTATTAAAAAACTATTTAAATATTATAGAGCAACATTCTAGCATTTAAAAATATGAAATTGTGAACCCATATAATTAGAAGTAATAAATAATTATAACATTTTTTTAAAAGATTGTAAAATAATGTTGGTGGGTTAAGTGGATCAACTTACCTTCAAACCGGCTCGAACACGATTAACCCATGAGTTAACTGAGATGGGTTCAATTTAATCCATTTTTTAAAAAAATGAATTTTTCTCAATCCAACTTGGCTCGAATCCATGTTGAGTTGGATTGACTCTCGAGTTGGAATCCATTTTGACATTTCTTGATAGAAGGAAGTAGATTTTTTAGCGCACAAATGTTTTGCATTTAGATTATAAATTTAGTTTTTGAGAAGGAAATACTATTTAATTACGTCTTTTAGTTATTTAAACCATTATTATTAGAGAAACTTTAGGTGCGGAGATGTTTCCTCGAGTTATGATCAAATCAAAATTTTTATTTGGTAATATATTGATATTTAATGGATTTGCTTAGGTTTAATTAATCAGATGATACTCACTTTCGTCTTGATGTGTTAGTTTCGTACTCGCTTTTAAAAACGTGTCAATTATATCCCAATTTTTGAAAAAAGTGTTTCAATTAAGTCCTTTTAAAAAAATAAATCATTAACAGCGTTAATGGTGTAACATGGTGTAATGCGTGTCAATCTGTGATTTTTTTTGTATAGTTTTTATTTTTATTTTTTTTATTTAAAAAAAAATTACCATGTATCATGTCTCTGGGCAGAGACATGTGACGGTGTAAGATTATCAAATCAAGTCGAACTCGATGGGTCAACCCACTAACCCATCATAGAAAAGGCGGGTTATGTGTTTGGACCTAATAACCCGGAGGATCCCAAACCGCTTGACCTACCAACCCCCAGGTTACAACTCGGGTCAATCCGTCCCAACCATAACTCGTCATCATCCCCATCCACACCAACATAGATGCTGTAACAAAACAAATCTTGATTGTCTCTATTTTGTAATGGCATTGAACAATATTCAAATTATAATATCAAATCCTAAGAACACATTTCAATAACAACAGAAAGGACATAGTTCATAACAATAGAATGGCAAAAATCAAAATAAGAAACAGAGAGACTAGTAGTGGTATTGAGCGGGGGAAGGAGAGGAGCGAAGATTCTAGTTCCGGCGACTTCGAATAGGAACTCTAACTGCGGTTTCGAAATGAAGAGATCCTAATGGTGATTCTGAAAGAAAGAAAAAGAGAAATCATGTTTTGGAGGAGAACCCTAACAATGACTTCGATTCAGAACCCTAATAAGGAGGTGATATCACCGACGATGACCTTCACTGGTTGAATGGCGAAGTGACCATGGTGAACAATAATGAAGCTCGGTGTGGTGGTTGCGGTAGAGTACGAAGGAGAACAAAACATGGCTGTTTGAAGCTTCTATCTAGGGTTTTTTTAGATGGGGGCTTCTCCCTGCACCCTAAAGCATTTCTTCTGTACCCCCAAAAGTTTTTTTATTTCCAATTTTGCCCAAGCTAAAAGTTAAATCAAGAAAGAGAAAAAGCAGTAAAAAAAATTCTTACCTGCACTGCACCCCCTGCACCCTTGCACCCCTCACAGCCAGCGAATCTTTGCACCCCAAAGATTCTTTAATTCTTTGACCTAAAAAACACATTTAAAAGAGGTTCTCTTTTATCCGCTTCCTCCTCCCTCCTTCTTTGCCTCCTTCTTTGCCTTCATTTCTTCATTTGTGGAGAAGATCATCGAGCAGCAGCAGCAAGCACCAACCCGAGTTCGTGACGACACTGAGAGCCACCTTCTCTGCAGTTAATCCACACACGTCTTCTTCCAATTATGTTTTCTCAATGAACCTATATCTGTATCTATTTATATATATGTTTGTAATCATTCCATGTGTGCGAAAATGGGTCTGAAATTATTTTGTGTTATGAAACGGAATACAGAATCCGTTTCATCTTTTTCAGAAACGGATTACAAAAGCCGTTTCTGGCATTTTATGTGAAACGAAATACAGAAGCCGTTTCATGTTTTTTCCGAAACGGATTATAGATGCCGTTTCGTGTATTGTTAATGTGAAACGGATTACAGAATCCGTTTCAGGTTTTTTTCTAAACGGATTCTGCAAGCCGTTTTGTATTTATTGTATTTTTATATGAAACGAATTACGTAATCCGTTTCTACACTTTCAGAAATGGAATTTGAACTCCGTTTTGTAAATTTATGTTGTTATTTCGAACCATGACCAAAACCCGTGGAATCCCCTTCGTAACACAAGAAACAATCACCTTCATCGATACGTCCATGGAGCGAGAGTCATGACCGAATGGGAGTGGAAGGTCTGGCGGAGGAATAAGCGAGTCAAACACGTACCATCTTGATTGCATGACGACACTCCACCCATGCAGTGATGAGTTTGCCACTCTTGAAGTCAATGTCGCGGGAGAAGACTTCGATGGACGTCGAAGGAGGAGGCGACATTTGAGACCCCATGCAGTGCCTCTGACCACTAGTCATAGCCTTTGATTTCAAGCCGTGGAACTGCCGCCGCATTTTTCACCAGCAAGCTCACTTTTTCTTCCACCATAAACCTTCCAATGAGGTCCTTCACCCTTTCCGCTGTTGCCACCATCGCCTTGCAAAAGGGTAAGCCCCTTGTGGCAGCGTTCTTTGGGTCACACGCAAAAGGCTCGCGTGCCTCGTCACCCAATAGTGCTCCGGTTCTGTCAAATTGAACACAGCTTCCTACGTTGAAACTATTAGCGTAAAAGAAATCCAAAAGATAGAAACGGATGTCAGCATCCGTGGTACACCAAAAATGAAAAAAAAAAGAAACGGATTTCGGTATACGTGATACATGAAAACCAAAAATAATAACGACACGAATATCGACATCCGTTTCACAAATTTCTGAAACGGATTTCGACATCAATTTCAAAAAATATGAAAAAAAAATATTGAAACGAATGCAGAAATCCGTTTCACAAATTTTTGAAGCGGATTTTGAATTTCGTTTCACAGAAAAACTAAAAAAATAATGAAACGGATGTCGACATCCGTTTCACAAATTCCTAAAATGGATTTCGACATCCGTTTCACAAAGAAAAAGAAAAAGAAAATTATAGAAATGGTAGTTGACATCTGTTTCACAATTTAACAAAATGTATCTCGACATCTATTTCACACTTCACATAGCATAAAATATTGTGGAAGAAAGGAGAGAAGTAAACGAAACCAACAAAACAACGAAATATTTTGGGGGTGCAGCGTTTTCAGATATAAAAAGAACACTATGAGCGACGCAGTAAATTTAGATTTCAATGCTTTCAATCACCAAAACAGGTAAAACTTAAATAGGGTCAAAATGATCTTTATTGGGGGTACAGAAGAAGACTTGGAGGTGCAGTGAGAAGCCCCCTTTTAGATTCACAAATAAAATAATAGATAAAATAAATGCATTAGAAAATAAAGGCCCAATCCACGTTTTTACTCTTTGCACACCCATATTTATTTAGTTCAACAAGATGAATGTTCAAAAAAATAAATAAATAAGGCAGGCCAGCCCACCAACCTGCTAGTCCGTCCATTGGTGGGACGGGTCCAAGTTCTCAATCCATTTTCATATGGCGGGTCAGTCCGATCCGATCCATTTTTGGTAGGCTAAAGGTGGGTTGGGCCAAAGTGGGTCGGGCTGGCCCGTTTTGACACTCCTAGCCACGTGTCATTGTCACTACCAAGTGTTATTATCTTAGTTTCAATTTAGTCCCCACATATGTCTCTTTATTTTAATTTAGCCTCTACATATGTCTTTCTGATTCAATTTAGTCCCATTTTTTTTCAAAATAAAACAACATTGTCTCTCTCTTAAATTTGAGACCAAATTTATTATTTATATAAAATGCTATATTGATATTTTGTTATTAAAAATGACTTACAAAATTAAGTACTAATATTCAAAGTTAAATATGTTTTTGGTCTCTTCAATTTTTGTGAAAATTGGAATAAGTCCTTCTTTGAAACTCTGGTACAATTTAGTCCCCCAACTTTAGAACAATGTGGATTTAGTTATTTTAATCAAATTTTGTTAAATTTATTTAACATTTCAAATGCATTTCAACCGGAGACTAAAAGTCATGAATAACAACACATGGGTTAATAACTAAGAAATATATAATATGTTATAACGACATTTTCAATAAAAAAATATAAGTATAACATGTATATAAGTAATAAATTTGGTCTCAAATTTAAGAGAGAAACAATATTGTTTTATTTTAAGAAAAAAATAATTGGGACTAAATTTGATCATAAAGACATATATGGAGACTAAATTGAAACAAATATAAATAATAAGTTTGGTCTCAAATTTAAGAGAGAAACAATATTGTTTTATTTTGAAAAAAAATGGGACTAAATTGAATCAGAAAGACATATGTGAGGACTAAATTGAAACAAAGAGACATATGTGGGAACTAAATTGAAACAAAGATACATGTATGAGAACTAAATTAAAATGAAGACAATAACACTTGGTAGTGACACTAACATGACATTGATAGTATCACATGTTACACCAAGAACCTGACACATGTCAATTTTTTTAATAAAAAATAAAAAAATTTAAAAAATCTACAGATTGATATGTGACACGCCATTAATACTGTTAGTATTTTTTTTTTTCAAAAAGAACTTAATTGAAGCATTTTCAAAAGTTAGAATGTTATTGATCCATTTTTTAAAGATATTACCAAACTACATATGAAAACAAAAATAATGCCATCCAAGTAATTAAGCCATTTGCTTATTAGATCAATTGCAGCTAAAATCTCAATCGAATTGAATAACAACATAAATAGGAACGCCTTTACTATTCTAATGTGTTCTTTTATATTATTCTTCTCATCTCACAACAGGAATTTTAGTTTTAATTTTTTAAATTCAATTTGGCTGATCTTTCTAAGATTAAATGTGACAAGTTGAAAGGATGGGTCGGAAATACAAAATTTGTAAGCGAGACAGTGATAACAATAAATTAAGACCCATCTGCTACATGGTTGGAAGTGCAGGTAGCACCGTTAGACAATTTACATTTTTTTTCAAATTCCAAGCACCGCATCATAAAGGGACGACGGTCCACATCTTGTGTAATTATTTATTGTCCTCAAACTTTGCGCTGTTGACCCTTCTTTATTTTAATAAAGGTCTCTTTTTACTTATTAAAATTAAGTATTTTAAAAGTTTAAATATTTTTTTTTTAAATATAATTTCAAAATCTTATAGTTTTACAAATATAAAACTTCCATAATTTTATAATTTATAACATTAAAATTTTATAATTTTGTAATCTTGTAATCTTATAAATTTATAATCACATAATTTTACAATTTAATAATTTTATAATTCTATCATCTTATTATTATACAACTGTACAATTTTAATATTTTATTTATATTTTAAAAATATATCATTTTATTTTATTTTATTATATTTTTGTTTTACTATTTTATAATTTTATTATGCTATTATTTTATTATTTAGATTTTTACTATTATATTATGTTTTTACGTTTTGTTCTTTATGATGTTTTTTCTTTGTTTTTTTTTTCCAATAAAGTATCATCCAAATGACTCAAAATGATTACTACCAAATATTTTTAGATGCAAACAAATAACTCCAAGTCTCTGGTCTCTTGTCTCACCATGTCTTGAAACTTAGATCTAATGCGAAACCCATATTTACATTGTACATACAATACTTCACTGGTACGATCATACTATTACTAATGCACCGGACCCATTCACAACTCCACATTTAAGCATGGTTGGACAAGAGTAGTACAAAGATGGGTGACCTTTTAGGAAGTTCTCGTGTTGTACCTATTTTTTATGTTATATTTTTTACGTTCTTTTCATCATTATTTTTTGCAATTAAATCAAAAAGTACCACCTAAATGCCTCTAACTACTGTTACCAATACTGATTCAGACACAAAAAACCCATTTCGCGTCCACGGGCCCCGCGCCTCACCAACTTTTCAAACTTAGGCACAATGTGAAACACATATATACATTGATCGTGAAATACTTGACAAGTGCGATCATACCAACACAAATGCACCAGATCCAATCAGAACTTCGGAGTTAAGCGTGCTTGGGCGAGATGAGTAGTACTACGATGGGAAGTCCTCGTGTTACACCTCTTTTTTTCATTATTTTCTTTATTTAGGTCCTTTTCATCACTGTTTTTTGCAATTAAATCCAAAAGCAACACCTAAATGACTCCAACTGCTGTTACCAAAATTTATTCGGACACAAACAACCCATTTCACGTCCCCGGGCCCCGCGCCTCACAAAGTTTTCAAACTTAGGCCCAATGTGAAATCCATATAAACATTGATCGCGCAATACTTGACATGTGCGATCATACCAGCACTAATGCACCGGATGCCATCAGAACTCCACAGTTAAGCATGCTTAGGCGAGAGTAGTACTAGGATCTGGGAAGTCCTCGTGTTGCACCTCTTTTTTACGTTTTTTTATTTTTTTTACATCCTTTTCATCACCGTTTTTTGCAATTAAATCCAAAAGTACCACCTAAATGACTCCAATTACTGTTACCAAAATTTATTCGGACACAAACAACCCACTTCACGTCCCCGGGCCCCGCACCTCACCAAGTTTTCAAACTTAGGCCCAATGTGAAACCCATATATACATTGATCGTGCAATACTTGACAGGTGCGATCATACCAGTACTAATGCACCGGATCCCATCAGAACTCCGCAATTAAGCGTGCTTGGGTGACAATAGTACTAGGATCTGGGAAGTCCTCGTGTTGCAGCTCTTTTCTACGTTTTTTCTTTTTTTTACGTCTTTTTCATCACCGTTTTTTGCAATTAAATCCAAAAGTACCACCTAAATGACTCCAACTACTGTTACCAAAATTTATTCGGACACAAACAACCCACTACACGTCCCCGGGCCCCGCGCCTCACCAAGTTTTCAAACTTAGGCCCAATGCAAAACCCATATATACATTGATCGTGTGTTACTTGACAAGTGCGATCATACCAAAACTAATGCATCAGATCCCATCAGAACTCCGCAGTCAAGCGTGCTTCGGCGAGAGTAGTACAAGGATCTGCGAAGTCCTCGTGTTGCACCTCTTTTTTAAATTTTTTCTTTTTTTACGTCCTTTTTATCACTGTTTTTTGCAATTAAATACAAAAGAACGACGTAAATCACTTCAACAACTATTACCAAAATTTCTTCAGACACAAACAACCAACTTCACATCCTCTAGCCTCGCGCCTCACCAAGTTTTACAACTTAGGCCCAATGCGAAACCCATATGTACATTGATCGTGCAATACTTGATAGGTGCGATCATACCATCACAAATTTATCGGATCCCATCAGAACTCCGCAGTCAAGCGTGCTTGGGCAAGAGTAGTACTACGATGGGTGACCTCTTGGGAAGACCTCGTGTTGCACCTCTTTTCGAAGTTTTTTTCTTTTTCTTTACGTCGTTTTCATCATCGTTTTTTGCAATTAAATCCAAAAGTACCACCTAAATGACTCCAACTACTGTTACCAAAATTTATTCAGAAATAAACAACCCACTTAAAGTCCCCGAGCCTCGCGCCCAAACCAAGTAGTTAAACTTAGCCCCAATGCGAAACCCATATATACATTGATCGTGCAATACTTGACAGGTGCGATCATACCAGCACTAATGCACCAGATCCCATCAGAACTCTGCAGTCAAGCGTGCTTAAGCGAGAGTAGTAGTGCTACAATGGTAAGTTATCGTGCTGCACCTCTTTTTTACGTTTTTTTTTTCTTTTTTTTACGTCCTTTTCATCATCAATTTTTGCAATTAAATCCAAAAGTACCACCTAAATAACTCGAACTACAAGTACCAAAGTTGATTCAGATACAAACATCCCACTTCACGTCCCCGGTCCCCGCGCCTCACCAAGTTTGCAAACTTAGACCCAATGCGAAACCCATATATACATTGATCGTGCAATACTTGACAGGTGCGATTATACCAACACTAATGCACCGGATCCCATCAGAACCCCGCAGTCAAGCGTGCTTGGGCGAGAGTAGTATTAGGATCTGCGAAGTCCTCGTGTTGCACCTCTTTTTTACGTTTTTTTTCTTTTTTTACGTCCTTTTCATAATCATTTTTTGCAATTTAATCCAAAAGAACCACCTAAATGACTTCAACTACTGTCACCAAAATTTATTCAGACATAAACAACCCACTTCACATCCTCGGGCCCCGCGCCTCACCAAGTTTTCAAACTTAGGCCCAATACGAAACCCATATGTACATTGATCATGCAATACTTGACATGTGCGATCAAAGCAGCACCAATGCATTGGATCCCATCAAAACTCCGCAGTCAAGCGTGCTTGGACAAGAGTAGTACTAGGATAGGTGACCTCCTGGAAGTCCTCGTGTTGCAGCTCTTTTCTACGTTTTTTTCTTTTTTTTTTATGTCCATTTCATTTCGGATTTTTGCAATTAAATCCAAAAGTACCACCTAATTGACTCCAACTACTGTTACCAAAATTTATTCAGAAACAAATAACCCACTTAAAGTCCCCGAGCCTCGCGCCAAACCAAGTAGTCAAACTTAGGCCTAATGCGAAACCCATATATACATTTATCGTGCAATACTTGACAGGTGCGATCATACCAGCACTAATGCACCGGATCCCATCAGAACTCCGCAGTCAAGCGTGCTTGAGCGAGAGTAGTACTTGGATATGGAAAGTCCTTCTGTTGCACCTCTTTTCTACGTTTTTTTCTTTTTTTTTACGTCCTTTTCATCACCGTTTTTTGCAATTCAATCCAAAAGTAGCACCTAAATGACTCCAACTACTGTTACCAAAATTTATTCAGACACAAACAACCCATTTCACGTCCTCAGGCCCCGCGCCTCACCAAGTTTTCAAACTTAGGCCCAATGCGAAATGCATATATACATTGATCATTAAATACGTGACAAGTGCGATCATACCAATACTAATGCACCAGATCCCATCAGAACTACGCAGTTAAGCGTGCTTGGGCGAGAGCAGTAGTACTACAATGGTAAGTCCTCGTGCTGCACCTCTTTTTTACATTTTTTTTCTTTTTTTACGTCCTTTTCATCACCAATTTTTACAATTAAATCCAAAAGTACCACCTAAAGAACTTACACTACAGTTACAAAAATTTATTCTGTCACAAACATCCCACTTCACGTCCCCGGTCCCCGCGCCTCACCCAGTTTTCAAACTTAGACCCAATGTGAAACCCATATAGACATTGATCGTGCAATACTTGACAAGTGCGATCATACCAGCACTAATGCACCGGATCCCATCAGAACCCCGCAGTCAAGCGTGCTTTGGCGAGATTAGTACGAGGATCTGCGAAGTCCTCGTGTTGCACCTCTTTTTTACGTTTTTTTTCTTTTTCTTACGTACTTTTCATCACCGTTTCTTGCAATTAAATCCAAAAAAACCACCTAAATGACTTCAACTACTGTTACCAAAATTTATTTAGACACAAACAACCCACTTCACGTCCTCGGGCCTCGCGCCCACCAAGTTTTCAAACTTAGGCCCAATGCGAAACCCATATATACATTGATCGTGCAATACTTGGCAGGTGCGATCATACCAGCACTAATGCACCGGATCCCATCAGAACTCCGCAGTTAAGCGTGCTTGGGCGAGTGTAGTACTAGGATGGGTGACCTCCTGGGAAGTCCTCGTGTTGCACCTCTATTTTACGTTTTTTTCTTTTTTTTACGCCATTTTCATCACTGTTTTTTGCAATTAAATCCAATAGTAGCACCTAAATGACTCCAACTACTGTTACCAAAATTTATTCGGACACAAACAACCCATTTCACGTCCTC
>Ga0214545_1001015_pt1 | contig 50137 bp, 43 predicted proteins | sample CNSS4metaG_FD_160064 | JGI IMG/M metagenome (GOLD analysis project Ga0214545, IMG submission 160064) | Root nodule microbial communities from cowpea collected in UCLA plant growth center, Los Angeles, California, USA - CNSS4 | ecosystem: Host-associated > Plants > Roots > Nodule | place: USA... | reverse complement strand
TATATGTACATATATATATATATATATATATATGTATATATATATATATATATATATACATATATATATATATATATATATATATATATATATATATATATATATATATATATATATATATATATATATATATATATATATATATATATATAGAATCACAATTTCTCAATGACTATGTACACACTATATGAGAGGAAAGACCCGTAATCTCATTATCATAAAGGTTTGGGATAGAAGTGATGTCAATTGCCTTATATGTATAAGACCAATGTCACATGTATATAGAACCAATAACTTTAACCATATATGAAAATATATAAATCCATCATATTAAAACAACGATTTTAAATTTTACAAAAAAAATAAATAAATTATAAGGACTGAAATGAAAGCATACTAACTTCATTTATACTAAAAATATGATAACTAAAACAACATCCATAGTCTTTTATTTTCTATATGGATCTAGAAAAGGCAAAGGTTGTTAGGATTTTTAGGGCTTTTGAAAATATGAGATATATGATAGATATATGTGATATGTTATACGGAGGAACATGTTATTGTATTTTATTGATATGCCCTATATATAGAGCAAAATATAACAAATATCAAGTATAAAATATTTAGAATATCTCACTCCTAATCTAAAATAATAACTAATTTCCTAAAAACTGAAACATATATTTAAAACTGAAATATTTGCTAAAAATTAATTTAAATAAAAAAAAGATATTAAGTAATATTCTCAACATCCCTCCTTGCTTAATATCTGTTTATTTAAATTTTATATCTTCATATTTGATTCTCCATCTTTGGATGCTTGATTTTCTCCTCTTTTTGTGCTTGCAATATTTGTTTTTCTCCTTCTTCCATGGCATCACATCTTTCTTCAATTTGGCATCATCCTTCATATTTCTTCTTATATCAGCATCATCTTTTTTTTCTTTGTTCGGTGTGGATTTCATTGCATTGGACCTTTTATGAATATTAGAATGTGAACCTCCATCTACTTTCTTGGACATCTACTTTCTTCTAGAGATATTTATCTTCTAATTTTGATCCTTCTTTCATACTCACTTTATTTGTAGCAAATTCCTCCTTCATAAAATCCAGTGCAAATCTTTTGTCTTTCATGTGGACTTTGAATATCTCTATGTTGTTAGCATTTTTTGTCACGCATACTTTATTTTCAAAGGAGACCTTATAACCTTTCTCTAACAATTGAGCAACACTTAATAGATTATGAGTAATCTCAAGAACATATAAGACATCAAAAATTAATTTGATACCTGAATGAGTTTTAATTGAAACTGTTCTTGTACCTACCTTTAACAACAAGTTGTTCTCCATTTCCAATTCTTACCTTGGAAATATTTGACTTATTGAGCTCCTTGAAAATTTTTCTATCATGAGTCATGTGGTTTGTGCAACGACTATCTATAATCCAATCTTTTGTAGATTCGTTGGTTATGACACATGATGTTGTAAGAAGTAGATCCTTCTCTGATTTATCCTCATCTGATTTATTCTCCACAATCTGAACAACTTCTTCAGAATCTTTAGATTTTCATACCTTTTCCACATGTCCCAATTGACCGCATTTGTGACATTTGACATCTGGCCTCCACCAACACCAGTTGGGTTGATGACCTTTTCTCTTGCAATGGGGACAAGATGGAAAAACATGTGTGTTGTTGTATTTGCTCCTTCTATTTTTCTTGACTATGAGAGCATTATCTTTCGTGTAATTTAAATTACCTTCAACCGCCTCATGATCTTCTCTCATCAATCTTTGTTGTCCTTATGCTTGCAAGGCATGTATCACCTCTGTAAAGGTAATTGTAGACAAATCTTTTGTATTTTCTAAGGAAGCAATAGATGCCTCATATCTTTCCGGCACCGTCACCAGAATTTTCTCAACGAGTCTGGAATCTGAAAACTCCTTTCCCAACAATTTTATCTTGTTGGCAATACCCAACAATTTGTTTGAGTATTCTTTAATCGTTTCCGACTCTTTCATTCTTTGCACCTCGAACTCCTTTATCAAGTTCAAAACTTTCATGCCTCGAATCTTCTCGTTCCCTTCATATTCTGCTTTCAAGTATTCCAAAATTTCTTTAGGAGACTTTAGAGTCATGATCCTGGTCATAATCATTTGTGAAACACCTGCGAACAAGCATGATTTTGACTTTGCCTTTCTTATTTTCTTTTCTTTATGCGCTTTCATTTGAGCCGCGGTGGGATTTTCAGATAAGGGAACATCATCCTCCTCCACAACTTCCCATACATCTAGCCCCTCTAGATATGCTTGCATCCTTACCGCCCATAGATCATAGCTTTCACCATCAAATAGTGGAATAACGACGTGTGACATATTTCCTTCCATTTTATCGGCAATAAGAACAATGGCTTTGATACCAGTTGTTGGGATTTTTAGGGCTTTTGAAAATATGAGATATATGAGAGATATATGTGATATGTTATACGGAGGAACATGTTTTTGTATTTTATTGATATACCCTATATATAGAGCAAAATACAACAAATATCAAGTATAAAGTATTTAGAATATCTCACTCCTAATCTAAAATAATAACTAATTTCCTAAAACTGAAACATATATTTAAAACTGATATATTTGCTAAAAACTAATTTAAATAAAAATAGATATTAAGTAATATTCTCAACAAAGGCTGCATAATGAATATGACATCTTCTGCCTGTTGTATTTCTGAAAAATATTTCTGGTGTTCCGCCAACAATTTAAGGTTATATTGTCATGAATGTTTTGCACTGCAATTGCATACACATTCACAAAGGCATGCTGGTATTCAACTAAAATAAAAGTATAGGTTAAAATCAAATAGGATTAAGAGTATATAATTTTATTTCTATAAAAAATTAAATATATTTAGTTTTTGACTTTCTAAATTTAATAGTTTACTTTAGATATATTTTAATTTTTTATAAAAAATTAAAATTGAAAATTTAGCTCTTATTATTTTCTAGAATTCTTATAGAAAAAAAACTGTACCTTAATTCATCCACATCTAAGTATAATATTTCAATTATAATAAAGTATTTCAACTAAAATTAAAATTCATATTTAAGAATTATTTCTATACAATGAATTATTTCACCTGAAAATTAAATTTCAATTTCAATTTTTTTTATATAATTAAATTATAACTTTTATTAAATGCATTATTTTAGTTGAAATTTGTTCAATTCAGGTCAACTAAGGTTAAACTAAAATCATTTATTAAATTTAACTTTTAAACCTTGATAAATATCAGACATTTCAAACAGACGAAAAAGTGGTTCGCTCAAACGAGTCTAATAAGATTATATATGTTGCACTTGACTAGATGATTTGATGGACCATTTGTGAGTTGAGTTTTTATGATAAGTGACTTATATGTTTGATTGTGTACATACATGTCGACCCTATAAGACAATATCTACTCGGGTTGTGTCGACATGCCAAGTCACTATAATCACCCCTAAATAAGGCAAATACAAGGTTAATTAACTCGCTCTGATGAACAAGTAATTAGGTCAACATTGATCGCTGATACTTCAGTAGCTCCCCCTCCTTTGTTTGTGACTAGAAGACGAGATACCCTTGAAACTAGGACCGTGGAGCTTTGAATCTTGTTTAGAAGACTTTATGAGATATATTTCGACCTCTTAAGAACAAATTATATCACATTCTCACCCATGTCATCCAAGATATTGACCCATTGTATGTTCCAAAACTATAACATGCAATTATCAAATCATATTACCACAAAGTAATATCAAACGATATGACATTCTCTCAAAACCAACCAATATACCTTTCTTTTGCAACAACGCCTCTTGGAAAGGGCCTTTACCCTACTTTCCATAGACTAACAAGCAACAAATCTACTCGTTCAACAAAGCCTTGGGTAAGAGCACTCTTGCTCAGCTCATGCCAAAGCCTTATGGTTGAAAGAAACCCTTTTACCTGACTCAATAAAGCCCTTTGGGTAAAAGAACCATCGTAGCCTTATGATTATGAGAGAATTCATATTGTCCCACCACATGCGTACACATATACATGTCATATCACATCAAATAATCAACCATACATCAACTTATTATGTCCAAACATCCAGTATATTCTAAATAGGGACATCCAGTATATCACATCAAATAATCAACACAATACAATAAGAAAAGAAAAAAAAAATAATCGTCTATGGCATATATCTCCAACTACAAACCTCCAAATGAAGATCACAATGGTCAAACTTAAGAACAACACGGTACTAATAAACTGTCAAAATCTTATGCATTGTTCTTGTCTCTATCTCTTCTCACTTTGTATTGCACTTTAAAGTTTAAAGAAATTTGAATTGAACCAACTTTTTGATATTCTTGTGTGTTTTGGTATGATCTTAAGCATTGCTCATATTTGTATGACTCATAGGAATCAATATTGTTTGATCTTTCATGTTGTTTTTCATTTAAATCACAAATTTGAATTTCTGCAGTTTTCCCAGTTTTTCAATCGACTATTTTTGTGATTTAATATGTTGATTCTATCGGTACTATATTTGTTTAGTGAAATCAATCGATTGTCTCTACTTTTGATCAATTGAAAGTGTGCAGTTCAGTAACTTTTGCATCCTCATTTCTTGGTTGATTTGATTCAAGTTAAAATTGTTTGTGCCTTTTAAAAGTCATCTTATTTTTTAATTAGCCAATTCAACCCCCTTCTTGGCATTTCAACCATTTCAATACTTACACTATATTCTTCAAATAAAGGGAAATCTCAGAGATTTGGGAAGATTGTCAACAAAATAAGTGGAATATTGAATAGTCGAAGATTATCAACAATATCAGATATCCACAAAGTTAGTTACTCAAATTACAAGTCAGAATAATTGAAGAATAATTCAAAGATATGGAATCTCCAAATATAGTAAAACAGGAAGATGTCACAGATTTTGTTTTAAATAAAATTTTGAGCTATAACAAAAATACTATTTTTATCTCATAAAAAATATTAAAATATGTTTTATTAAACTCTTACAATTGACAACACTAATCTAAAAATAATGTATGGTAGGAATTACGAGGACTTCCATTCTAATATATTTCTTGCTTTGAAAATGACTTCACTTCATAACAAGCAAATGAAACGAATTCCCATCTATTTGATACAACGTTAGATACATTCCATGGGGTGAATGACATAACATGGGTTCCACCCTTAACATTTTCATTGAAATGACTTAAAAGATGACTCGGTGATAATGAAATGAAACAACTTTCCACTCATGTGGTAGAACATTACTTACCGCGGGGCACTGAAAAAGCAGTCTGAAGGGCAGTGAGAATAAGCCCCGCCGCAGCAGCAAGCACTGCAATTAGTTTCCACCTGGTAGGGATATAATCACGTCTCAGCACCCGAAACGAGTGCCTCCAATTGTACCAAAATGAAGTTAGATTCCCCCTGAAAATGTGCCACGTGATTCTACTTCTTCCTGTAGCAGAAAGTGTGCTTGGGTATGAATTCAACTTCAGAATCACCTCACCAATCCAAGGATCTATGCCAGTTTCCTCCACATCAGATTCAGAAATTCCCTCTGTCATCTTACGGAACATATCCACCAGATCTTTGTCGCTCTTCACTCTTTTCCCCTCCTTGTCCAGCGCTACCGATATTACTCCTCTGTCCAGGAGCACTCTAACGTCGTGGACGGAACAAATCAAACCCTGGAAGAACCAAGCATAACAAAGAAAGTGAAACCTTATTCCGGCATCATTCATGGCTTCAGAAATAGCTATTTCCCCGTTGTGTTTTTCCACCATATTTTTGTTCACCTCCCAAGCAATGAAATTCCGCCACTTTGCTTCCGTTGTTTCAGTAATTCGTAGCTGTGGGATTTCAAGCTTCCCATCGCTGAATTTTACCCTCAAGTCAAACCTGGTCATGGCAGCTATATTTGAATGATCTCTTTGTGCGTCATTTGTACCTTCAATTGTAACCCCAGCTGCTTGGAGCCTGGTAGCACAGCGATCTAGTTTCACTTTTCTGTGAGTGACCCTCTTATCTTCTCCGTTTTCTATATGGATCCCAGAATCCTCCTTCACTCTATCCTTAACCTTTTCCTTATCTATGGAAGCGTGAACAAGTTCAAGGAAATGGAAAACCTTTAACTCCTCCTGGGAGATGGAACCCAGGGTACCGTAATTGTAGCCTAAGATAGAAAGCGCAAGCTCTTGTATCAATCCGTTACTAGGAAAAACTTCGGGAAAGAGTGCACAGGACAACACGTGGAGAACAACAAGGGGGATTTGGTTTTCAAGCATGGTTAAATCGGACAACACCTTTTCCCATCGTATAACACGGGCTCCAGGACTAGAATCGGATAGGCTGCTCTGTATTCGGTTGTCTAGTTCGGGTGATGCACTAATGAGAAGCTCTAGCAGAAAACAGCCATCCAATACCATAATTTTGGCGAGGTTGCTGCTGTTGAACCCAAGGTCATCAACACTGTAGCTTGCACGAACTACTTCATCTAAGTTCAATAGATGTCTGCCGCATTTCATCAAAGCTTTCCGTGGATTTATTTTGACTCGGGAAAGGATATGCATCAAGCAGCGCCATTTGATCTTTTCCATGTGTTGAAGCTCCATTCTTTTTCCCTGATGTAGGGGTCCTATGGAGACCACCTGCGGCATGTAAGCTTCCGCTTTCGATTTTCGAAGTTGGTTTGAAACAAGGTAAATGCTACATGTTTCCACGTTTTCGACATCCACACAATCCAGCATCGTTTGCATAGAATCAGCCCATTCGTCCAAAATTATCTGCTTGTGATCGGCTTCTCTGTCCATGGTCGAGCCTAATTCTTGAAATCAGGAAGGAAAGTATCTTTGATCGATGCTTAGAGAAGGGATGTAGACCAAGATGTAGAAGAGATCGATGTAAAAACAGATAAAATCGAACTTAATATCTGATTCGGCACAGCACAGCCTCTCATCTGCTACTGTCTTTTAAATAAAGATAAAAGTCCTTAAATCTTTGAAATCTTTAAGCGGTCCCACGTATGCTTTAATGTCCTTTGAAAAAAATGGTACACTCCTTATAAAGTTTACGGTGCAAAATGTTATAAATCTTTGACTACGGAGGACTTGAACTCATTACACTTGAAACTATAATAATTGGTGTCTACTGTGGGTAGGTAAAATTAATCCTACAAAAAAGAACCACGAGGAACCAATGACAAATGGTACTGTCAAGAGAAGATGATAATATGTCAACCATACAACAAATCCTAGATATTATATAGGTTTTGAGACGCGAAAATAAGTAAAGCAAGAGATGCTCAGAGAAGGCTTAGGTTGAACAACACAATGTTGGATGCAGGGGAAGCATTAAAGGCACACGAAGAACTCCAAAAGCAAACAAAGAACTTCAGCAAATGGTGCGAAGACAAGAAAGCCATCACAAATGGGGGATCCACGACCAATTCAGATATCAGGGGACCTGGAGAACAACCTCAAGAGCTTTTGAGATTAGATGTTAATCTTGGGAGCATTACATGTCATGCCATCCGATATAAGATATTTTTAGGTTCTTTTTGGAAACTGCTCCACAATGGTTAAGGATAATTTTTAGACGGGACGATCACCTTTTTCCTGCTTTTTCTCAAATGTTCATGTAACAGTTCTTAACTAATAAAGTGAAGCCATCAAGGATGACCGAACTATTTGATATAAAACAATAGGAGAATGAGTCACTAAAGGACTACTCAATCGTGTTTGCGATGTTATTTCTTGATGCTTTCGTGAAAGGACTCCAAGGAAACACTTTCAATGAATCAATCATTTGAAGCAAGGCCAATCCAATGGCTAATATTTGGGCGTCCTCACATATTGAGGCCGAAGAGGTAATTAAATGAAGGAGGCTTGAAGAAAAATGACACCCTCCTCAGATAACGATTAAGGATTTCAAGCACCACTCGATGCATTGATAATCATTATGCACTTTATATCACCGAACAACGACATGAAAATAAGCCTAGTTGTCCACCCTTAACCATCTCTCAAAAGGAAGGAGATCTTAATAGACAATAATCAAGGTTTTTAATCGCATTCATAGTACAATGAAAAAATTTGGTCTATTTGATTAAATCATACATACTTGATAACAGGTAGATAACAAATTTAAGAAAATAAAATACTTTAATTGATAGTGGAATATTTGTCCGTGGAAACAAATTCTCTGGCCCCGAAAAGCAAGTGAAAAACTTAAAAGAGAGCTTATGAAAAAATCATAAACTACCACTGGTATTAATTTTTTTTTTTTTTAAAATAAGCCTCTCACTTAAAGATGTGTATTTTTAAGTTGGTTTTATTTTATCTTATAGAAGATCACGTAGGACCATATTTGCAATTTTGTTTCTATTATGAAAAACCACACCACATTTTTTGTTCAGTAATAAATTAAATCCTATTAAATCATACATAAAATTTGATTTATCATTTTTATTAAGTCTTACTTAATTAATTTTGTATATTCTTAAACTTTTATTAGTGCTAGAAAAAGATACAGTAATACTCTTAGAGAAAATATATTAATTAATTAAAACTAAACCCTTTAATTTAATCAACAATATTTTTCCCGTCCAACAAAGATGGAATAATCTTAGTGCGTGGCCTCGTTGGATCATTATTAAAACCAGTAATAAATTAACTCATTAATTTATTAATCAAGGTTGGTGTCTAGCAATACTCTTAAAAGCTGAATAGTATGAAATATCTTTTACTTTAAAACCACTAGAAGATTAATATAATATTTCCATCCATCTTTACATCTCTATGCTAACACTAAAAATTGTAATTGTCAAGTTCTAATAAGTTAACACATGAGGAGTGGCTTAAGAAACTCTTTTTTTCTTCCATTAATAATACCTTGGTCAAGATCTTTATTTATATAGAGCTCAAACTCATTAATTACACAAGAATTTGATCATACCCAATCATCATTCAAGTAATGTCACGAAACATTAGTTGTTCGATATCCTAGTATAATAAATTACTTGTTAATTTCTATGATAATCTCAAGTATAAGAAAATGATATATTTCTTTAAAATAATTTCCCATTTACTATTCAAAGGTAATATTAACCATTAGAAATTCTCCATTGAGTCAGTTCAATGGTCATATCTCTATATGTACCATTTAAATGTGTAATTTTAAAATGAGATCTTTTAATCTTTAATAGAGACCACTACACATATTTTGATATATCTAGATTAATGGTGTTCTATCCTCAATAATCCTATGATCAAGAAAAATTTAAATTAAAATTACATAAGATTTATTTCACATCATTATAGCCTCTATTATAATAACAAGTTTTAATTTTAATCAACATTAGTGTAATTTTGCATTTTTACACCGCCTTATAGGCCTTGATTATTGAGGAATCGAAGCCTATAAGGACGTGGTGACATTTTTGAAATTTTTTTAACTTTTTTGCCTCGAGTTGTATGTGAACCGAAGCCTATAAGAGCTTTTGTGCTTAAGTTATAAGGCAATCGAAGCCTATGACCCATCACAATGCCCCAATATTTCAAAATTGTATTTCAGCACAACTTTTGGCCTCGGGTGGAAAAGGACCGAGGCCATATACCCTATTTAGGTACCCAAATTCGCGAATTCCCACTGTTCACCGTCGTCCCAAAGCCTCTACGCGAAAACCCACGACACCACCATTGTTCAATGTCCACCGTCGCCGTTCTTGTTGCAGCTGCCTTCATCATGTGCCACCCTCTGCCGTCGATAGCCATCGTTGCATCATCGATTCTCACCGCTGGTGCGGTTTTCTTGCGTGTTTTGGTTTTTTGTATTGTGTTTTGGTTCGTTCATATTGCTTTGCTTCTTTTTTGTGCCATTTTCACAGTATTTTGAGTTTTGTGGTTGCATTTTTCATAATCAAGTGTTGTTGCATTGTGGACTCTATAACTCTCACGTTGTTGCATCCTCTTCTGTTTTCACTCGTTATTCGCTTCTCACGCACGATCCCAGGTTCCTATTTCTAGTGTGAGGCTATGATTTTGTAATATATGTTGTTTAAATATGTTTATTTTTCTTATGTTTGCTATATGTGATTAATTATTTGCTTAAATATATGGTTTCATTTTCTTATAGTATGAGTTAGCCTTAGTGCATATATATTTTAATATACATATCTTAAAATTCATGAATATTTGTCAAATGTGTTTTCTATTGATCTTTGGGTGCATATTTGATTGTGGTTGATAATCACTTTCATTTCGTGTATCTTGAAGACCAATGCAAAATGCTGGCAAAATTTCATGAAATTTAAGATATGTTTTTTAAAATTAATACGTACCAATAAAATAAAGAAAGTCAATCTTCTTGAATGGGATATGGTCACACCTTTATTACATAAGCGACGTGAGCATTTATTCAAAGATTACTAAAATTGTTCAGAAAATTTCAATTCAGTATATATACGTATGGATCGAGATTAGATTAATTTACCATGTATCAGTGCTAAGTATGAGAAAGGAGTAGAAGAAATTATTCAATTTGCGCAACGTTATGATGGTAGAAGTGATGACGAGGTTAAGTTTAGATGCCCTTGTGCCAATTGTTTGAATGGGAGAAAGTTGAATGCAACTTAAGTTTGGAAATATCTTATTTGTGATGGTTTCCTTAGAAGTTATACAATATGGACACCTGATGAGTGCGTATTTTTTTCCCTCATTTAATGTTTAATTCTAGGTATTTAATTGAATTTGTGTGCTTAAAGAGTGATTTAATTAATAGTTATGATAATTTGGCTGTTTAAGCTTGTGTGATAAAAATGTCTTAAAAGTGATTTTTAGTTGTATAAATTATTTTTGGATATTTTAACCTTTGTTGATGCAGCTGAAGTTAAGATTAAGCTCATTTAAAGGTGGGAAAATAAATTGATTGAAGTTACAAAACACCTTTAAATAAGGCTAAAATGAGCAAGTTTTAGAAAAATCAATTATGCACCCTATACATTACTTATACACTCCCCTCTTTCCAAATGGGCTACAAAAAAGCTACTTCTACACCCCTGACTTTGTCTATTTTCACCCCTCTTTCCACTCATAAACTTAGAGGCACTCAGATCATGGCATGTGGCAATCCCTAACTTTCAAATCTATCCAACCATATGATAACACATGTCATGATCCTCCACTCACTAAACTAGCCAACCATACGCTGCCACATCATCATCATCTTCAACCTTCATCTCTCCCATCAAAAACCCTAGGCATCCATGGAAACCACCATTTTAGTGCCCACAACACCTCTTCCACCATTGATGTAAACAACAGAACCTCCATGCGTGAGACGAATCAGAATCCACGTCGCAGTAGCCACCGCGAGCCAGAACTAGTACCTCCATGGACCAGACTGCATCTTCATCGCACCTGCAATGGCAGCACCATCGTCAACCATGAAAGCCACATAAAGCATCCACCATTGCAGCAAAACCCTAATGGAGGAAAGAAAAATATGATTTGAGAGAGAGCGCACTTTGACATGTGGCAGCTCTTCATTAAGCAGTCAAAGGGTCAAATCTGGTCAAACATTGCATATTCTGGTCAAAGCTGGTCAAAAACTAGTCAAACGAGAGGGTTTTAAGTGCAAATATTCATCTTTTTGGATTTTCCATCAAATTTGGACTGTAGGATTGAAAATGGCTTATTTAGAAAATTAATTCAAATATTATTTGGTGATAATTTATCATATATCTTTAAATAATTAATTTATTTAATCATAGCATAAATTATTAACTAACTATATTTGTTAAATATTTTTAAAACTAACTATCTCTCCAAATATTTTTAAAATCTTTATAAAGATAAATAATATTTATTTGTATTTTAAAAGATATTTGAGAGGTTTTAGCAACCGAAAAGCCCAGTACAAGTCCTATATAAAGAGACCACGAGAGTAGAAGTAGAAAGACAAGCTCGGGACTTCGGAGTTTTGGAACCCTTAGGGGGTCCTAATTTTGTTTCCTTTCTCTCTCTCTCTCTCCATTCTTCTATTTTTATTTACTTTTGCATTCTATGGATTACTAAACTTCTTAGGTTGATTCCATTGTAATTTCATTATGGATTCTGAGTTTGGAATGAAATAATTTCTTTGTTTTTTTATTATTGTTGAAGTTTTAATTCATCTATGTCTTTTATCTTTGAATCACGTAAGAAGTAATGATTTTAAATCTATATGCATGTTGATCATATGAGTCCAAGGGTTTTTAAATTTAACTGAGACTGTACTTTGATTTTATTTAGAAACTTTCATGTGATTGAATGAGTTTTTACCAATAATTGAGACTTTACTTTGATTAAAGGTATTTCCTCTAATGAAAATTAATCGAGACTTTTCTTTGATTAATTAAGCTTTTTATTTAGTTAGGAGATAAAAGAATAGACATGATTAGGCATAGTAAAATTTGATTGAGACTGTACTTTGGTTGAATTTGCTGTGGATAATTTAAAAGTTCTCACTTTTAATTGAGATTGTACTTTGGTTAAAAGTGAGAAAGCCAACAAATTAATTGAGATTTTACATTGATTAATTTGTAAATCTACAACAATAATTAATTGAGCAATAATCTTTAGATAACGGATGATGAATCTATTTTGAAAAAGTAATGAAATCAATCTATTTTCTTTTCTATTGTTTTTATCTCTTTTTATCTTTTCTATTTCTTTCTTGTTTATCTTAATCCTCCTATATTTTTATTATTTTATTTGACTAACTCTTTTGTATAGTTTTATAGAACTAATTTGTTAAAAATCAATTCCGTGTTCGTTGGGAGACGACTTTGGGTTACTTTACCCTTTCTATTTGTTGAATACTTTCTTAACAATACTAAAGTTGTTATAGATAAGTAGTATTAATTTGATCGCGTCAACAGCAACTTTATCTAATTTGGCGTCGTTGCCGGGGAACACAATTATAATTTTTATCATTTTAGTTCTTATTTTTATTTTTATTGTTTTGATTTTATTTGATTTTATTTTTTGTTTATCACTAACATTTGTTTTTCTCTCAATTTTTTTCTGACATTTATTTTATTTTTTTTAGTTATTTTATTTTTTTTAGTTACTTTATTTTTTTTAAGCATAATTATTGTTTGAGGAATTTTGTTGGGAAATTTGTGAAACTAATTGGGAAACACTTTGGCTAAGGAAAGATAAGGTACTTAAGTTGTCCGTTGAGACGCACCTCTCTTTCTTGGAAGTCTAATCAACAAGGTTTCAACTTACTTCTTTTCATTAAACCTCTTCCAAAAATGTAAAACCATTTTTCTTTTGAAAATAATCAACATTGTAGTTTTTCAATGGATTACAATTACTATCCATAACAACCATATGTTCCACATAGTTTTCAGCAACAATATGTACCACCACAACAAGTTGAAGCAACCAATGGACCATCCTACAGGGAAGTTATGATACTAATGGGTGAAGTTATAGAAAAATTAGAGTCCATGGATGAAAGGTTGCAAGTTGATCAATGATGCAGAAATATTGGGCAAGAGTGATACGAAAATAAGCAAATGTTGTCTGATATGTTGAGGGATGCAAGTAAGAACAACTTCATAGAATTACATGTAACTGTTAATACCACCCTTCAACCCCATAAGAGATTTCCTGAAAATCCAGATTTTAACGCACTTCGTCATGAATTCAAATATATGCTTATGAAGTTGGCCATCAGAGTTGAAAAAATGTATGAAGATTTGAGTCAGCTAATGAATGATACAGTTAGAAAGGTCACTTTGGAAGATATGATGAATATGATGACTGAATGATGAAGATGAATCAGATAGATCAAAAGAGATGATGAAGCCGCCACACAAAGCTTGCAGAATCAGTCTGAAAAACCAATAGCGGAATCACATCACATTGATATATCTATCGATGGATATAATGATTGTTATAGTAACATGTCTATTGATGGACATATTAAGGATGTTGCTGAAGTTGATGAAGAAATTAAAGATTCTCACGCTAACATATCTACTGATGGATATGTTGATGACGCTAAATATGAATATAAAGTTGTATATGTAGATGATGAGGATATTAGTTCAAATGATCATTTTCAAGGGTAAAGTTGTGAGAACAATACAATGGAGGAACCAAGTGCAGTTGAAGAGCCAACGATATTCGAAGATGCAGCTGAAGCATTTACTATTGCAATTGACTTTGTTAATGATGAAGCAACATATTCAACTACTTCAAGTGCAGATTTTTGCTCATAAGATGAGATTACAAGGATTACTGATGATCCTGTTAACCATTTGAATGTACCTGATGATGTTGAAATTGCATTGAAGCCACACACTCCACACATCAAGTTTGTTGATGTGAATGATGCAAATAAGTTTTCAGTGGTTATCTTTATTGACATGGGTGCAAAAAAAGAAGAAAGGTTTTTGGAACAGGAAAAGAGGTTAGACTCATATTCTTTTGAAAACATTGTTGATACAAAAGTTAAATTGCATGCATATTTATTTTTTGTTTTTGTTTTTAATTTTAAAAATTTCAAAAAAATTTCAAAAATAGGTGTTTTTGTTTTTTGTTTTGATAAAAAAAAATTAAAAATTAAAAAAATGGTACAAGCTGACTTGTACCTAAAAAATTAAAAAAAATAAATAAATTTTGACATATGGCAGATTGAGCCAAAAGTCATAAAATTTTTCGTTTCCTCCCCAAAATAAGTCCATCAAGGACATGTCTTTTGTTATTTTGAAACAAGTGTGGGAGAGACAAACAATAGGTAGGATTTTTCTTTTTTCTGTTTTTCAAGTTTTGTTTTTGTTTTCATAAAAAAAAGCGTGATTCCTTTTTGCGAAAATTGTGAAAGTATTAACTTTTATTAAGTGAAACTTTTAAACAATATGTCTCTTAAGAAATCCACCAAAAATATTTCCTTGTTTTCAATAAAACATATTGACATTGGATGTTTGGGATTTGATTCAATAATTGGGATGATCATAATTCTAGAAAAATAAAAGTCATGTTGATATGAGTGGTTTGTTTCTATTATTTGCTAATTGAATTGATTTGAGAATTTCTTGATTAGATCTTTTGTGAAAGAGTTTTGACCTTGTGAGTTTTGAGCTTTATTGTAAAAGATGGACTACCATGTGTCATTCTTATTTTTCTTGAGTGACTTGCTCATGTTTTGTTTATACTCAAATGTTTAGCTTGATTCTTTTGTTGTACATCTTAGGTGAATATGCATGATTTGATATGACTGGGGCATTTCTTGTTTTTAGCTACTTGGCCAAATAAGCCAACCTTGATATTGATCCATTGATAGTCCCTTTGAGCTTATATTCTAGAAATTAGGTTATCATGCAAATACAAACAAAAAGATTATATTTTTCACACAAAAGTTAACCTTTTGAATTTACAAGAAAATCAAATATGAAAGATATCACTCAAGATACTTTCTCTCAAAAATTTGCTCAAGTGTTTTGGCTTGTGTTTTCACTCAAAATACTCATGCAAGTAAACACTCATAATACTTAACAAGACTCTAATATTCACAAACTTTCAGAAAACATGCATTCAAAGATCATGAGGACTTTTTACATGTTATAATGGGGCCAAGGCAAAGGTAGGACAAATTTTAGGATTTTTGGGTTTTTCAAATAGTAATGTAGGAAGAATAATGGAGCATAATTTCAAAAACAACTCTTTTTCGTTTATTGCTTTGTTGCTCTCTCTTTTTTTAGAAAGCAATTATTTTTTTCATTTCAACACTTTTTCATCAACAATTTTTCCTTTTGGCATTTTTATTAATTTGTGGGTGAGGTACTCACCCATACACTTTATTCCTCAACCAATTCTAACATAATCTACTAGCTCCTTTCTTTCTTCCTAAGGTAAGAAAAAACATAGTCTTTTTCTTTTTAAGGATATGCAAAAGGCTTAAAACAAGAAAAATAGGTCTTAATGATGTTCATTACTTTTATCTAGTGTTGATGTGAAATAAAATACCACAGAACAAGTTTTGAAATGGCTCAATTTTGCCCAGGAGTGCAAAAGGATAAGTGTGTGGGTATGATGAGTGCATATTTTTGCCCTCATTTAATGCTTAATTCTGGGTATTTAATTGAATTTGTGTGCTTAAAGAGTGATTTAATTGACAGTTATGATAATTTGGTTGTTTGAGCTTGTGTGATAAAAATGTCTTAAAAAGTGATTTTTAGTTGTATAAATTATTTTTGGATATTTTAACGTTTGTTGATGTAGCTGAAGTTAAGATTAAGTTCATTTAAAGGTGGGAAAATAAATTGATTAAAGTTACAAAACACCTTTAAACAAGGCTAAAATCATCAAGTTCTAGAAAAATCACTTATGCACCCCATACATTGCTTATACACTCCCCTCTTTCCAAATGGGTTACAGAAACGCTACTTCTACAACCCTAACTTTGTCTATTTTCACCCCTCTTTTCACTCATAAACTAAGAGGCACTTAGATCATGCCATGTGAAAATCCCTAACTTTCAAATCTGTCCAACCATATGATGACACATGTCATGATCCTCCACTCACTAAACTGGTCAAGCATACGTTGCCACGTCATCATGATCTTCAACCTTCATCTCTCCCATTAGAAACCCTAGGCAGCCATGGAAACCACCATTTTAGTGCCGACAACACCTCCTCCACATTGATGTAAACAACACAACCTCCACGGGTGAGACGAACCAGAATCATCGTCGCAACAGCCACCGCGAGCCAGAACTAGTACCTATATGGACTAGAGTGCATCTTCAACGCACCTGCAATGCCAGCATCATCGTCAACCATGGAAGCCACACAAAGCATCCACCATTGCAACAAAACCCTAATGGAGGAAAGATAAATCTGATTTGAGAGAGAGTGCACTTTGACATGTGGCAGCTCCTCACTAGACAATCAAATCTGGTCAAACATTGGATTTTCCAGCAAATTTGGACCATAGGATTGAAAATGGCTTATTTAGAAAATTAATGCAAATATTATTTGGTGATAATTTATCAAATATCTTTAAATAATTAATTTATTTAATTATATCATAAATTATTAACCAACTATATTTGTAAAATATTTTTAAAACTAACTATCTCTCCAAATATTTTTAAAATCACTATAAAGATAAATAATATTTATCTTTATTTTAAAAGATATTTGAGAGGTTTTAGCAATCGAAAAGCCCAATCCAAGTCCTATATAAAGAGACCATGGGAGTAGAAGCAGAAAGGCAACTTCGGAACTTCATAGTTTTGGAACCCTTAATTTTGTTTCCTTTCCCCCTCTCTCGCTCTCTCTCCATTCTTCTATTTTTATTTTACTTTTGCATTCTATGGGTTCCTAAACTTCTTGGGTTGATTCCACTGTAATTTCATTATGGATTCTGAGGTTATAATGAAATAATTTTTTTGTTTTTTTTATTATTGTTGAGGTTTTAATTCATCTATATCTTTTATCTTTAAATCACGTAAGAAGTAATGATTTTAAATCTATATGCATGTTGATCATATGAGTCCAAGGGTTTTTAAATTTAATTGAGACTTTACTTTGATTTTATTTAGAAACTTTCATGTGATTGAATGAGTTTTTATCATTAATTGAGACTTTACTTTGATTAAAGGTATTTACTCTAACGAAAATTAATCGAGACTTTACTTTGATTAATTAAGCTTTTTATTTAGTGAGAAGATAAAATAATAAACATGATTAGGCATAGTAAAATTTGATTGAGACTGTACTTTGGTTGAATTTGCTGTGGATAATCTAAAAGTTCTCACTTTTAATTGAGACTGTACTTTGTTTAATTTGTAAATGTACAACAATAATTAATTGAGCAATAATCTTTAGATAGCCGATGATGAATATATTTTAAAAAAGCAATGCAATCAATCTATTTTATTTACTATTGTTTTTATCTCTTTTTATCTTTTCTATTTCTTTCTTGTTTATCTTAATCCTCCTATATTTTTATTATTTTATTTGACTAACTCTTTTGTATAGTTTTATAAGAACTAATTTGTTAAAAATCAATTATGTGTTCGTTAGGAGACGACTTTAGGTTACTTTACCCTTTCTATTTGTTGAATACTTTCTTAACAATACTAAAGTTGTTATAGATAAGTAGTATTAATTTGATCGCATCAACAACAGTGTTATCAACATGGCACGACGAATTAATAGACATTCCAACTATTTCCCGAACTGAACATGTTGTGGATTCCACCATGGAAGAGCAACAGGAAGAGCTATTGAAGAAGACAATATGGAGGACATGATACGAGATGGTGCAAAAGCTTCTGCACAAGTGCATGTGTTTGAGATGATGTTTGCTTATGTGGAAACTTCGTTGTATGTCGGTTCAACAAAGTTCACCCGATTGTCAGCGGTTTTAAGACTTGTGAATTTGAAAGTGACCAATGGATGGACAAATAAAAGTTTCACATAATTGTTGGTGCTCTTGAATGAAATGCTTCCCGAGGGAAATACTTTACCCACTCGAAATTATAACGCCAAGAAAATTCTATCTCCGATGGGTATGGAGTATAAAAGGATACATGCATGTCCTAATGATTGTATATTATACAGAAAAGAATTTGAAGATTGGAAGAAATGTCCAAAGTGTGGGTCATCACGGTACAAGAAGAAAAGAAACAATGAAGATAGTGGCCAAATAGAAAAGGAAGGATCTACTTTGAAAGTAGTTTGCTACCTTTCGATCGAGCCTATACTTAAGCGTTTGTTTGCAAATCCTAAAGATGCTAAAAATCTTAGATGGCATGCAACTTAGAGAAGATGTGACAAACTGCTTCATCATCCAACTGATTCAATGCAATGGAAAAATATTGATCAGGAATGTTCCAAGTTCGGTCAAGAATGTAGAAATGTTCAGTTTGACTTAGCTACCGATGGAATGAATCTATTTGGTAATTTAAGTACAAACCACAGTTGTTGGCCTGTTATATTATTCATTTACAGCTTATCTCCTGAACTCTGCATGAAGAGAAAATACATGATGTTATCTATGATGATATCTGGTCCAAGGCAGTCTGAAAATGACATAAATGTATATCTCAATCCACTAGTGGAAGACTAGAAGTTGTTGTGGGTTGGTGGGGTTGAGGTATTTGATGTTGTTTCTTCTGAAACTTTCATGATGCATGCAATGTTATTTTGCACCATTAGTGACTTTTTAGCTTACGGTAATTTGTCGAGGTACAGTGTCAATGGTTATAAAACATGTCCTATATGTGAAGAAAATACTAAATCTCATCAATTGAAAAATGGAAGGAAGATTGTGCATCTGCGGCATCGAAGGTTCTTACAAGCTAATCATCCTTGTCGAAGGTTAAAGAAACCATTCAATGGACATCAAGAGAATGACGAAGCACCATTTCCATTGATTGGCATTCAAATTCATGAAAAAGTTAATAAAGTACTTCATGTATTTGGGAAAACATCCAAGAAGTCATCTGCATCGAGCCCTTGGAATAAAATATGCAAGTTAAAAAATGTGGGAATAACCATGAAACAGAAAATTTATTTAAAAAAATTACAGGACATACTACCTAGGTTCAGACCACAACCGAGGCAAAAATCAGGACAAAAGGCCTCAATTAATACCACAATCGAGGCTAAAAGGTCTTTGAATTTCAAAATTAATTCTAAAATTGGTGACTATATGGCTTCAGTTTACTAAAAGAACCAAAGCAGAAAAGGGGCTCTATGGCTTTGGTTCACCAAACAATCAAGCAGAAAGGTGTGTTTGTGCTTCGATTTACAACCGAGGCCAAAAGAGAACCCTTTTTGGCCTCACCCTTATATGTCTCGGTTCTAAAACTAGGGCAGAATAGCAAAAATAACCTCTACCAAATACTTTTTATGCACTAGTGCAATGACCTTATCATATGAATCAATAAATATGACAATGTATAAATAATAATAAACACAACTTTATTGCTACTAAAATGACAAATTTATCTAGGGGATACCTCAAGTACAATAAATTAAGTAATTATAACAATTGAATTTACTAAGTTGACATACAACGTTTCCTCGGTGTTTGTTGCAATTTTCATATCAAATCTCTCTTTAAAGGCTCGCTAATTGAAAGAAAACATTTTAGTACACTCACCTTACATTTTTGTACAAACATTTTAGTACAATCAAAGTTTAATTTACTATCCCAAAAGACATCCAGGTCAAAGTTGCGTACTCTTTTTGGAAGTCCCACATTAGTTAGGGATAAGGTGATTTCATAGTATATAAGTGGGTGCAAACCTCACCTTACAAGCATATTTTGTGGGTTTGAGTTAGGCTTAAAGTCCACTTCTTTACATGGTATAAGAACCATGAGTTAGAGCCTACCTTAGCGAAATTTGTTGTTTGTTGGGCATATTGTTCCACTCGCTATCGAACCACCCATCAATGTTTAGTCCCATGCTTGAGATGTATATACCTTGGCATTAGAGGGGTGTGGTGGAAGTCCCACATTAGCTAGAGATAAGGTGATTTCATATTATATAAGTGAGTACAAACTTAACCTTACAAGTTAGTTTTGTTGGATGAGTTAGGCTTAATGTCCACTTCTTAACATGGTTAGAGATCCTATATCGACTAGAGATAAGGTAAGTTTATAGTATATATGTGGCTTAATGTCCACTTCTTAATCATAGTCATTGTTAGAGCCTATTCTAGCAAGATTTTATTTTGTTGGGCATATTTTTCCACCCGCTATCGGGCTGCTATCAGACCATCTATTAATGTCTAGTCCCAACTCAAGATGTATCTTGGTGTGAGAAGGGAGATCCCACATTGACTAGTGATAAGATAAATTTATAGTATATGAGTGAATGCAAACACTCACCTTACAAGTAGGTTTTGTGAGATTTAGTTACATTTAAAGTTCACTTCTTACATATCAAATTTTGATGCAGAACATAAGATTCCAAGCGCCAAGTAATTCTTATGTGCTAACTATTTTTTTATACAACTCAACAGAACCTACAATCTCCACGATCATGAAGAAGTGAAATAAAAATGATATCATTGATGACAATCTATAAATTTGTTTGCACTGAATTGCAGTATTTAGATAATGTAACTAATCCAGGAATGCAACTAGTGTTATAAAAGCTGATAAATCATGACAAAAGAGAACTTCCTGAGGCGTGTCTATTCACTACCCTAAAGGACTTATCCACAATGTGTTGCTCAAGCCCCTCAGGATACAACAAGAACTTCCCGAATTTTCTGAGGTTCTCAGAACTAGCAAGGTACTCTTAAAAGAGTGAATAAATAGACCCAAAATAAAGACAAGAAAGAAGAACTAAAAGAGTAAAAGATATAGAAGAGAAGAATGAAAGTTCAAGTGGTGTATCTTGGAGGAGGCAAATGATATCTATTTGTAGATGGAGGAGGAGCCTACTAAGAGTATAAAATCCCATGGCCAGCTAAGGAACAATGGTAGCAATCTTAAAAACCAAATCAAAATGGTTGTGAAATGATGACCATATCCAAACTGAAATTGCTAAGATTTAATGAGTACAATAACGTTTATAATGTTTACTTTACAACTATCCCCACACATTACAAAAGATAAGATATGAAAGATTGACAGAAGAAAATCCAGGGTCTCATATATGATGTAATGCATCAGAGCTAGTATAGCAAGCTATATAAACCAAAGACAATTAAGGTGTGTTAGTGTTTTATCAATCATAAAACACCCCCACAAACCTTGTTATTGTCATTGTGTTGCACTTACTAGGCTATGTGCGTGCCCGATATTTATGGGTGCTTTAGAGATCATGTCAAGATCTCATACAAGCGGCTCCACTTGACACTCATATAGGTGATTTCATCAAGTGTATGTTGCAAATCATACATCACCCGTAAGGGATATGAAAATCATTTAAAACTTTATTTAAACTAAAATTCTTACACCACATAGAATACAAAGTTTAACCCTTCAATAATGCAACTTCTAGCACTTTTGCACACACCATAGGAATGGACAGAATTGATTTAAAAAATCAATTTAGTGCTATCAGAACTAACAAGTGACTTCTTTTTACCCATATGAACCTTATTCATGAGATCTCCAATCGCAAAGGTTTGGTTACCATCACTTGTTTGTTTGCAAGTGGCTTAGGTACCATTCCCCTCGATGTGTTTAAAATCATTTTTTTTCCAGGGGTTTCGTTAGAGGATCTACTAGATTTTGTTCCGACTTCAAATAATCAATTGAAATAGTATCACTCTTTAGTAGTTGCTTCACCAAATTATGTTTCAATTGTATATGTCTATTGTTTCCATTATAGTTTTTATTTTTAGTTATAGTTATTGTCGATTGGCAATCACAATATATAGACACATATGAGATTGGTTTAATTTCGAAAGGAATATTTGCTAACGAATTTTTCAACCACTCAGCCTCATTACCAACCATTTTGAGAGCAAAAAACTCATATTCCATTGTTGATCTCCATGTAATCGCACAACCCCAAGTGTGAAAACATAACTAATTGAGGTCGTACCCGACCAAATAGAATAGTTAAATGTAATACTTATTAGTCAAACCAAGGTCGTCTCCATTGGAGATTATAATGATGAGGTTTTATGTGACTTAGTGTCCATGAAAGCCACTAATATTTTACTTGGAAGGCCGTGACAATTTGATAGAAAAGCTTTTCATGATGGTCATACCAATAAATTTTCTTTTAACTTCCAAGACAAAAAGATTACACTCTTCACTCTCTCCCCCAAAGAAGTCAATGAGGACCATATGCAAATGATTAAGAAAATAAAGGAAAAAAAGGGCGCAAGTGAAGGCCCAAGGGCGTGGCAAGGAAGCCAAGAAGAGCATGATCTCTTTAAAAGGGGTAAAAAAGGTAATGTTTGCCCAAAAACAAGTTTTTCTTGCTTATCCTAGTGAGTCTTCTCCCTCTTTCCAAAAACCTCACTCTACATATCCTCAAGACTTGTCTTTAGTCTTAGATGAGTACAAAGATTGTTTTCAAGAACCTTCAAAGAGGCTTCCACCCCTAAGAGGCATAGAACACCAAATTGATTTCATTCAAGGCTCATCTTTGCCTAATAAGCCAGCCTATAGGACCAATCCCAATGAGGCTAAGGAAATTCAAAAACAAGTCAATGTGTTGTTAGAAAAGGGGTAGGTGCAACATAACATGAGTCCTTGTGCAATGCTCGTGATCCTAGTCCCTAAAAAAGATGGAACATGGAGAATGTGCATAGACTGTAGGCCATAAACAACATAACCATTAAATATAGGCATCCCATTCCTAGGTTGGGATTACATGGTGCAACCATATTTCCAAAATAGACTTGAAGAGTGGATACAATCAAATAAGGATCAAAGAAGGTGATGAAAGGAAAACTTCTTTCAAGACTACATTTGGATTGTATGAGTGGTTAGTCATGCGTTTTGGCTTGACTAATGCACCTAGTACTTTCATGAGGCTCATGCATCATGTGCTTAGAGAATTCTTGGGCAAGTTTGTTGTGGTCTACTTTGATGACATCCTCATTTATAGCTTATCCAAAGAAGAGCATGTACATCATTTAAGAGTGTCGTAGAAACCCTAAGGAAAGAATCCTTGTTTGCTAACATAGAGAAATGCGTCTTTGGCATGGATCATGTGATCTTCCTAGGGTTTAAAATCAATCAATATGGGTCCATATGGACCCAGAAAAAGTGGTGGGCATAAAGGAGTGGCCTACACCCAAAAATGTGAGTGAAGTAAGGTCCTTTCATGGGTTGGATAGCTTTTATAGGAGGTTCGTACCCAACTTTAGCACTATAGTCGCCCCTTGAATGAATTGGTTAAGAAATGAGTGAATTTCAAATGGGGGATTGATCAAACCAAATCCTTTGAAGCTTTACAAGAAAATTTGATCAATGCCCCCCTCATATACTTGTGGCAGATGCCCTCTCAAGAAGGCACTCCCTTCTCTATACTTGAAGCAAAATTTCTTAGCTTTGATCACATTAAGGAATTGTATCCAAATGATAATGACTTCTCTTCCATCCTAAATGAGTACCACCTTGGAGCTTACAAAGACTTTTACCTCCACAATCAATATCTTTTCAAAGGTAAAAGACTTTGCATTCCCCAAGAATCTTTGAGAGCTTCGCTTATTAGGGAGACGCATGAGGGAGGATTAATGGGTCATTTTGGGCCTAACAAGACTTTGGAAGTCTTGAAAGAAGATTTCTATTGGCCCCACATGAGGAAACATGTAGACAAGCATTGCAAGAGTTGCATAGCATGCATGAAAGCTAAATCTAAGGTCCAACTTCATGGTCTTTACACTCCTTTACCCATCCCTTCCATGCCTTGGGTTGATATTTAAATGGATTTCGTCTTAGGGCTTCCAAGGACAAGGAAGGGTAGGGATTCAATCTTTGTGGTGGTGGATAGGTTTTCAAAGATGGCCCATTTTATTCCATGCCACAAGGTTGATGATGCAACTTATATTGCAAATCTCTTCTTTAAGGAAGTAGTGAGACTTCATGGCATCCCTAGACCCATTGTTAGTGATAGGGAAACAAATTTCTTAAGCCACTTTTGGAGGACATTATGGGGGAAGCTTGGAACCAAAATTCTCTTTTCTACAACTTGTCACTCCCAAAGTGATGGCTAAACTGAGGTGGTTAATAGAACTTTGGGTCAAATGTTAAGATGCATGATAATTCATAACATTAAGGAGTGGGAGGAACTCCTTCCTCATATAGAGTTTGCATACAATAGGGTGGTGCATTCCACTACCTCTCAGTCTCCTTTTGAGATTGTTTATGGGTTTAATCCCTTGACTCCTCTAGATCTTTTTCCCCTTCCCACCCATGAGGCATGGACTTGCCAAGATGGCTAAGCCAAAGCAAAAATGATCTAAGACTTACATGCACAAGTCAAGGAAACTATTGCAAAAAGGGTGAAGAAACACCAAGAGGTGGGAAACAAAGGGAGGAATGAAGTAATCTTTAAGGGAGAAGATTGGGTTTGGCTTCATTTGAGAAAGGAAAGGATTCCTAATCAAAGAAAATCCAAGCTTCTTCTTAGGGTATAAGAATTCGTGGTCAAATTCTCTCTAAGAAGGGGAGGATGATGAAGGATTGATCACTCAAGGACTCATGGAGAGTCCCCCAAGGAGAATTACTAGAAGCATGACTAAAGTGGATGATCCTTCTTCTATGTCTCCTTCTAGGAATGGAATAACTCTTTTCTTTATCTTGCTTATCCAAGTGGCAGCACCACATCACTCATCTCTAGGGCTTGGTTTGGCTTTACCCCCTCTAAGAGTGGCGTGCTCCACTTCCATAACCATTACTCTCTTCTCTTCCATTTTGTTTTGCTCTTCTTTGATTCCATTGCATTTTCGTTTTGTGTTTCCATCAATGTATTTCGTTTTAAAATGCAATCCATCTCCTTCTTCCTTTGAGCTCTTGGAAAGGAACCTTCACATCTAGATAGCTTGTTATCTTAATGTGCAGCGGGGATTTCCTTGAGTTTTCTTAAACAACTCATCACCATATTCAATAATCTTAAAAAGAAACAAGATAATCCTTCATCAAAGAGACCTTGATCACAATATCCCCTTCCCACAAAAACATTATTTTTTTGTCATTATAGTCTTGTCAGATTCAAATGACACTTTAACCCTCACTTTTCCCAATAATGCTACAAAGATTAAATCAACAGAGTAAATTTAATACACTCATGAATGAATTTACAAGGTGTATGCTCCTCTATTTTTAGGAGCATAAAAGAGCTAGTGTCACCAAAAAAGAGAGGAAAAATAGGTCCAGAAATTAAATTTTAGAGCCAAAAGAGACTTGCCATAAGTGTGACTTGCCACATAAGCAAGTCACACCGTCCATGCTTGTAGGCGAAAATGGAGAGAAGCAACCCTAGCTTTCTCTCTAAGTTGGCACACCAAATTAGGGTTTCAGCCCTAGATAATGTCTCCTTTTCTTAAGGTCAACTCCTTCCATGCCCATACTCGATTCTAGGTTCAAAAGCCCACCTAGGCCTAAATACAGGCCCAAAGAAAACTCTATTCTACTAAGCCCAAATTAGAAAGCCCAAAACTAAATCTTATTCTATTATTTACAAATATAAAGTCCTAGGCTAGGTCTTCACATCCTCCTTATCCCATGTGAACTTCAGCTTGGGCATGTTATGCTTAGAGGAGGCCTAATCTTCTTATATCCTCCTAGCCACAGCTCTGGTTATAGGTCCCCTGGCTAGAGGTATGTCATCAACTATGGAGTTGATTTTACATTTAATATCATAGTGATCACTAGGAACATGACAAATAACATAGTAGTAGTGGAGGAAGTATGATGAATCCACCCCAAGGCTTATAGCTTGGGTTAATGCCTAAGCCCAGTTCTTTGTTCTTTTTATTTGTTTATTTTTAAATAGATTAATTAATGTATAGGTTTACCATTCATGGGCTTGTATTCTAGGCCCAATCTTTTAATTGTTGTCTTATTACATTTCCTTGTATGGTTTTGGTTATGGGCCACAAAGTAACTAAGATGCAGCTACCCATTTGTTTTCATTAGCATCACACATCATCTTGCTAGCCAAAGGAAATTAAGTGTTGGCATTGGGCTGGAGGCCCAATTCAATCTCCCAGCCAATGTGCATTAGTTGTCGTGTCCTTCTACCACGTTCCTACAACTGCATTGATTGTTTGGGCCGAAGCATCACATCTTTGCACAAGCCTAATTCATCACCACACATTAGTAACACGTGCACTTGCTTCAAACAACCCAAGTCTCGCTAACTAGCCGAATAATTAAGGACATGATCTGAAGACCATGTTTCCCAAGCTATACATCACTCAGTGTCATTAGGTTTCGAATTTTTTACAAAGCCTTAAGTGTAGAGCTTTTACCCCATCCCTGAAAATCTTGAATGTCTCCTAAAGCTGACGGTAGCAAACATTACAAGTACCACTAAAACGTAGGACATAACACTAAGGAATGCGTGGCGCAAAAAGATAAATTGAAGAACAAATCCGAGCAAGGCATCTAAAATATTTTGTAAGAACCACTAAACACAAACGAACACGATCTAGACGTTGTAGGAACCAAAGCTGAAGCCAAAGCATGGAGCTTCGCCTAAGAGAGGCAATAAATAATATTTCAAGAGGACTCATAACAGGACAAATAATTTAAGGCACTTGTCCTTGACCAGGATGACCCATGGTAATATTTATGAAGTGGGTCGAATTCCTTGTAAAGATAAATCTGTTAGATTAAGGAAGCTTAGTCAACATACTTTATCAAAAGACATTCACGAAGTTAGTGTGAGTATTGAAATGAGTAATTATCCAAGAAGGGGGGTTGAATTGACTTTATAAAACTTTGGTCACTTTTGAAAACTTTAAACACCTTTAAATTGAATCAAATCAACCATGAGATGAGAATGAAATTGCTACTAGAATGAACACTTTGAATCGATTAAAAGCACGGACAACAAGTTGATTTCATTAAATAGTTAACAGTGCAGTGTAAATCAACAAATCAAAATATCAAAACAGTCGATTGAAATACTGAAATTGTGTAGAATTTCAAATTTACAGTCTAACTCAAGATTGATTGAAGCAAGCAATATATATATATATATATGAGTCAAGCCTTAAGTTGTGCCAAAATACACAAGAATTGTTAAAAGATTGTACAATTTGAAATTTTTGAAACTTTAAAACACAAATCAAGAGAGAAGGGAAAAAGTCAAGCAGAAGGACACAAAGTTTTTATACTAATTAACTCAAATCTGAGTTACATGCAATTTGTCAAAACAACCCGAGCCTGACTTGCACTATTCCAAAAGATGTGCACTAAATTAAAAATAGCAAGATAGCACTTGTAGACTTGGGAAACCACCATGCAACACCTAGAAACCTAAGAAAGACCAAACCTGAATGAATGTTCTCCCTAGCCAACCAAACCTTTTTCTCCAAGTTCCTAAACCAAGAAAAATTGCTCCAAGAAAGATAAAAGATTAATCACCAAATAGTTGTACTTCTGTATGATCTAGAAAGAGAGAGTTTTTCCCAAAATATTGAATGATTTTGCACTTAAAATTTTAAGTGTTTTCTCTCTCTCTCTCTCTCTCTCTCTAAAATATCAAAACTTTAGCCAATCTATTAGCATATTCAGCAGGATAATTTTTCCATTCAATCTATTGATTGAATATGTAACAAATAAAACTGCTACAACAAACAATTTAACCTATTAAAAACCCATTTAAAAAGTTAAAAGACACCAACAAGACTTTAGACATATATACAAGGTGGAATGGTTTACACTGTGAGCACCAATCTTCAAGCTTTGTGTTCTTCATATCAAACTCAAATTCAGCACACACTCCAAGCTTGATCAACTCGTGAAACTTCAAGTCTTCGCATCTTCATCAATTTATCATAGCTTAATCATGTCCCAATGCAATGGCTTCATGTATCTTCAACATATCTTCAAGCAACAATTCATCAAACCATTTGTGCTAACAATCTCCCCCGGATTTGATGAAGCAAACCTCCATTGAATTTTAATCAATCTCCATTGAATCTCCATTGAATTGATGAAGTAACTTCATTGAATTTATGAAGCAACATCTTCCATTTATTGTTTAAGCTTGTGAATCTGAAAAATATCCCAAAGTAGTACACACAAGATAACAAACACACACAAATGCACATGCTCATCCTATCACTAGTATGGGTTGCCATACATAACCTAGTTTTTCAATTTATTAATTCAATTCCACTAATATTTCAGTTTCTTAATTCAATCCTCTCAATATTTCTTCCTCTTTAGACATATCAAACAGAAGTAGAGCAACTAAGAACACGAATAAAGGAAAATATTTTATTAATCAAACCACACTATACATAGGACAAGAACTAAAATAGAGAAAAAAAAACAAAAAAATTGATACATTTAACAAACTGAAATTTAAAATCAACTGACTACAAAACTGACAGAAGTCATAACAGAAAAATGCAACAATACAATGATGTCACGCGAATCTTTTATTTTTTTTATTTTTAAATACCAAGCAAAACTCTTATACCATCCTCTGATTAGGAACTTAGCAAAATTACTTTGTAAACACTAGTCCAAATTTATTCAAATAAAAAATCATAAATTTTTTTCAAAAATCCTGAAATTGTCCATTACAATTCTTCAAATTCGTTAAAACCTAAAGAAATAAATTCCAAAATAGAAAAAGTTTGAAATCCATTTGCAAAAGCCTTCTAAATCTCCCATAGTTCTCCATATCGCGTCTCCTCGCATCTTAGCTAGGGATGTCAACAGGGCAGGTAGGGTACGGATTGTAGCTCCCTCGTACTCTACCCACTAGATAAATATTCATCTCATACCTGTACCCATATCCGTGCGGGTATTCTTTATGCGGGTACTCACATATTTTTTTAATATCCATGGGTACCCGCGGGTATTTACAAAATAAAAATATAATATTTAATAAAAAATTTAACCATAAATTCAAATAAAAATACAATGCATAACCCTTATAAATTTCAAACAAAGTGAAAATAACTCATTTACAAATAAATGGAGATTTTTTAAAACCAATTGATAAAAAATAACTAATTCAAAATCAATGTGACAATGTTTTAATAATTTTTTAATTTAAATTAGAGTATAGCAGGTACGGGTATCCACGGGTATGGATATTATGATACCTGTACCCGCCCTATTAACATGCGAGTATAAAAATACTCGAACCTACTACCCGTGGGTATCCATTCTCAATATCCATTTCCTACTCGTTGCAGTTTTTTCCACAAATATCCGTGGGTACGAATTTTTTTGACATCCCTAATCTATGCACACATTATACGATCATCTCACAATCACAACAATTGCAAGGGTGAGCTTAACCAGGAAAAAAATACAATGTACAACCATATTGTGATATCATACAACTCACCTCATGATCACAATATAATACATAATCCACTTAAATCATGATGTTATCAAATAATATCACATAATATATCATTCTCTCATATCCAACAATTTCCTTTCCTACGCACCAATGCCTCTTGGAAAGAACTTTTCACCTGTTTTCCATAGACTTACAAGCAACATCCCTTACCTACTCACCAAAGCCTTAGGCAAGGGCACTTTTGCTAATCTTAATCCAAAGTCTTACATTAGAACAAAAATCCATTTTACCTAACTCACCAAAGTCCTCTAGGTAAAAGAGCAACCTGGTTTTACAGATAAGAGAGAATTCATACTATACAACACATACACAATCAAGTATAACATGCTTCATTACCATCACATTCACCCAAAAATAACATTCCACTAAAGCATGTATCATACCAACATCAACAAGTATACCTTATATACATTGTAAATATCACCAAACAAATAAAATAAGTCAAACTAGAGAAAAACAACAAAACAACAACTCTCTATGGCCCATATTTCCAACCACAGACTTCCAAACAAAGATCACACCATTCAAATTGAAAACCAACATGTTATGGACCAACTGTCAAAATCTCAGCTCAATCCAACAATTCATGAATTGAGAAACGGAACTTTACAAAACTACAATAAGTAGAAACAAGTCGCTCAACGACTAGGGTATCTCGCCTAGTGAGAGACAAATTCGTAAAAATATGAAAAACAACGTCAAAGTACACCAAAACCCATTTTCATCACGTGCAAACATCCAAAATATGCACCAAACTTATCCAACAACTAATCAACATGATACATGCATTCCAAAACATCAAGGCACCCAAAAATCTTGTTACTCCACTAGATCATCCAACCCAAAAATTTCAAAACTTCCAAAATCATTATAACAAGAAAATTTTGCACTTGTAATCCAATTACCATGATCAACCACCAAATCATTTTCTTCTTCAGTTAACAACCTTAAACCACCATGCTAATTCCAAAAAAATCATATCAATTGTGAAACAACATAAAATTCCCAATATTGGCATGAACAAAATAATTTCCCAAGAACCTATAACCTGGCCAAAACTCTTTCATGCTACTACAAGAAAATTTCAGTAGACAAAGCACATATTGTAGTCATGAAGTGAGAATTTTCATCCTTCATATCAAGACCGACATGCTCTACAATCAACTCATACCTCTTAAACAAAAAAAAAAACATTTCAGAATCAATGCCTTGCAACTACAAAATTAACAAAAATCCTACACTTAACAAATTATATCTTTCTCCTAACCACAACTCATGTAATTCAACAAAAAAAATTAAAATTTTGCACGTATCACTTCAGTCTTTTAAAAAGCACATTTAGAACCCATATCCAACAAAATTTTGCACTTAAAAAAAATATCTAGACAAGAAAAAAATACTAAATTCCACACAATCACATCATCACACCAATTCTCAACTATGCCCAATTTTTTCTGAAATAATTTCTCCAACTCAAACAATTTCACTTCAATCCAATATAAAAATAATAACATTAAAAATATTTTATATTATTCCCTTAATCCCAAAAGAAATTACGCCACCAATATATTTGCATCATCTTAGCATAAAACTCAAGCATGGAATAAGAACAATTATCCAATGATTACACCCATAGAAAATGAATAGCCCCCTTATCACCAGCTCTGATTCCATTGAACCAATTCTGCACCAAGACTTTTCTCTCCAATCCAAAGAACACGTTACCTCAAAAAAAATCTGAAGCCCCTCTTTTTCTTCTCTCCCAAAACTTACGTTCAACTCTACTCTCTTTATGCCTTCTTCTTAAAGAAAATTATTGACTTAATTTTATAACCATTCAGCTGCCTAAGTTAAAATAAATAAATAAATTAACCTTAATTAAATTTTAGCATTGCACTAATTATCGTCTTGAATTCGCATTAATCAGTCTTAACCATAGTGCATGTGACCAGATTCAGTGAATCTGCCCTCAACCTTTCATTTTCCACAAATACTTAAAAAATGCTAAAACAATAAGGTCATTTTGCTCTAGCCAAACACACAACCTTTAATCACTTAAACAATTTCATACTAACAAGCTAACACATTTTCTGTATCAACCACAAGCAAAACAAGTAATACAAACACCCAAAATGCACCACACACATTTTAAAATATTTATCAGAAATAATTTACATATGTACATATAATGTACATGACATAAATTAAACACATGACCCTCAACCTTAATCCACGCCCACCATTTCCCTTACCACATTTCTTATTTATTTTAATATTGTTTCCATGTTCTACTAACTTATTTGCAAAAAATATAAATATTTTTCCTGGGTCTTACAATCACAAAGCATGAAAATCCAGTCCACTTGCACATTGTTTCGGATGCAATACATGTAAATCAAGTCTCCTCATTCAAGGTAGAGTGGTTGCTTCCACGTGACTATGATTTTGCTGATGATCATAGCAAGGAGTCCCTCATCCACCATCATTGAAAGTCTTGATCTCAGCACCAAGATTCCTCAAACATTGGCCATAGTATTGGACTTTGTTGAGCTCTTCAACAACACTAGTTTGACATTTCCTCACTTGAACTCCTCTTTGCCTTAGTCTAACAACATCCTTCCAAGCCTTCTCGAAAATCTCCATTTAAACCCCTTTGACAGTGTCAGCAAAGCATCATATTTGAATTAAGGGTTGGTTAAAAATGTCTTCACCAAGTCAGGGTATATTTTCCCCGAAAGCTTAAGGAATGTCTTCCACTTTTGGTGCTTGAGCTGTTGGAGGAGAGTCTCAAACCCCTCAGTTTTGAGCCATGAGTATCCCAACACTTTAGGAATGTTGATCTACTTCCTTGTCATCTCTATAAGGAACATTTGGATGTTGTCCTCATTTCCCTCAAACCAAGACTCAATTCTACCTTGGTGTTCATGATTTAGAGAGAAAGGGGTGAAAGGAGTGGAGTGTTCTTCTTTTGATTGGAGATGGTGTTGTTGGCAACGAGGCATGATGACTATAGGTGTTGTTGTATCTAAGAAATATGGATGCAAATGCATGTTTGCAAGTGAAGTATTTATAAATGAACACGTTGAATGCATAATCATTAGTTAAATTATGTAGATTTACTACATTTAATTTTGTTTAGGTTACCAAAGTACAGTAAATGCATCAAATTTCTGAATCAAATTAGAGTATTATGTTTCCAATGAGTTTTCATGAATAGGTCAACCAGTTCAGATCATGTAAGGTACATACACATTGGAATCACACAACACATGCTTTATGGTCAATGCATTCAGAAAAGTAGCAAATAGCTTATGCAATAGCTATTAAGAACAGGTGGTACCTGACCACATGACCTTACCTTTTACCCAATCAACTTTTGAATCTATTTTATTCAAATATTTATTGTTTAAGTGAAATCAACACATAGATTCTAAAAACCAGTAGGCTAAAAAATTCATCAGATCATAATTCTTTGCACACAGAATTTGGTTAAGTGAAATCAACACATACAATCAACACATAAAATGGTAAAAATCAACAGATTAAAAGATGTATTAGATTATGTTTCCTACATACAATGGCTTTTTAAGTGAAATCAATGCATACAACTGTAAAATCAACAAACTAAAAAATTTGATAGATTATATTTTTTGCATGCAATGACTATTTAAGTGAAATCAATGCATAGATTTGTAAAATCAACAGACTAAAAAATTTGATAGCTTATATTTTCTCCATACAATGACGATTTAAATGAAATCAATGTATATAATTGTTAAATCAACAGACTAAAAGAGGTGATAGATTGTATTTTCTGCATACAATGACTTCTTTAAGTGAAATCAATCCATAGAATTGTGGAATCAACATACTAACTATGACAATTCACATTTTATGGACATATAAGCTTATTTAAATGAATTCAATACATGGATTAATTAGATTAACATGCTAAAAACACATTAGATCACATTTTCATATCTAATATGCCTAGTTCAGTTCTTGGCTTGTTAAATCTATCATTAGCTAATGACTTTTTGAACAAATCAGCTAATTGAATTTTAGTTTTAACAAACTTAATTTCACAATCTCCTTTTTGTACATGATCTCTAATGGAGTGATGTCTTATCTCAACATGATGGGTTTTAGAGTGTTGTATTGGATTCTTAGTTAGATTAATTGCACTAGTGTTATCACAATACAAGGGCACCTTTACCAACTACACTCCATAATCCAAGAGTTGATGTTTTAGCAAAATGATTTGAGCACAACCATGACTGGATGATATGTACTCTGCCTCAGGTGTGGAGAGTGCCACACAAGCTTGCTTCTTGCTATTCCATGATATCAAGCTTGAGCCAAGTATGTAACATGTTCCACTTGTGGATTTTCTATCCAATTTGCATGCTACATGGTCACAATCTAAAAAGCCACTAAGAGTTATCTTAGAATCACTTGGATACCATAATCCAACATTGATTGTTCCTTTTAGATACTTGAGAATCCTCTTTGTAATTTTATGGTGTGACTTTAGATTGGATTGAAATCTTGCACACAAGCATACACTAAATTGAATGTCTAGCCTACTTGCTATTAGATAGAGCAAATAACCAATCAACACTCTATATTTGGTTGAGTCAACTTGTTGCCCAACCTCATTAGAATCCATGATACAATTTGTAGCTTTTGGAGAGGTAGCTTCTTTGCAATTCTCCATTTCAAACTTTTTCAGCAGATTGAAACAATATTTTGCTTGGCTTAAAAATGTTCCTTGCTTATGTTGCTTGACTTGCATCCCTGGAAAGTAGGTTAGCTCACCCATCATAGACATTTCAAATTCACCATGCATAGTTGCAAAAAACTTTTCACACATAGAGTCATTGTTTGAGTCAAAGATTATATCATCACCATACACTTGAACTAGTATAACATCACTTTCATGTTTTCTAAAGAAGAGTGTTTTATCAACAACACCTCTAGCATAACCTTTTGATAAAAGAAAATTCTTTAGCCTTTCATACCTCTATTGTGGTGCTTGTTTCAAACCATACAAAGCCTTTTTCAATTTGAAAACATGATTAGGATAAAGGTGATATTCAAAGTCAAGAGGTTGTGGTATGTTTCATAGTGGCCAGATTGGCCTCTATCCCAAAAGACCGCTAACCTAAAAATTTGTTAAGTAACAACTAGGCTTAATGTACATTACGAGCATCGTAACTGGATACAAGAGTAGCCTTCTATAAATAGGAATGGACCCCATCAATTAAAGCCCTCTACGTTCTACCAAGTATCCGGTAATAAAGACATGGCAAACAGGACCGCGGAGTATCCATGGAAGAAGCTCAAAGATTGTGGTAAGATAAATATTGTCCATGCAGGAATATGATACATTCACTTCTTCATTTAAGAAACCATTCAAGAATTCACTTTTCACATCCATTAGAGACAATTTAAAGTTACACATGTAAGTATTAAAATGGTCGGTTTAGCTAAGAAGGGGGAGTTGAATTGGTTTTATAAAACTTTTTGAAAATTGAAAACACCTTTTTCGTTGAATCAAACTAACCACGAAATCAGAAAATAAATATTGCAGGACAATACACTTTTGACTGATTAAAATAAAAAAAAACAACAGATTATTTTTTTCATATAATATTCAATAGATTAAAATATGAAATCAATCGGAAAAAAAATTATGGAAAATTATGCAGAAACGCGTAATGCACGAAAGTCACTCAAACAACATGCTTTCTCAATCAGATATGTTACAATCAATATATACAACTTAGTTAATTACTTGATAACGTAAAAACACATGCACACTTAAGTGAGTTCAATAGTTTGAAAAGGGCACACCAAGACCAAAACGACATCTAACCTATGTCACATAGTCTACGAATACAATACAACATTCAAACTTCTTGATCTTCACGCTGTTTCTAGATTCAACAAACCAGAAGCTTGATGATCACCAAATATTCATCAATTTTTCACGAACCTCATATGATCTCATCCACTTGCTTCATAGAATTGAGGGAGGGAACCATCGAACTAGAGAAGGCAGAACCCAATTAGACTACTTGTTGAGTATTGAATTAACTGAAGAGGAAGTCAAAATGCTGACTAAAGAACTAAAGAAGAACAAAGACTTGTTCACCTGGACAACATTGATATGCCCATGACCCGAGCATGATGTTTCACATGTTGTCCATATGCAGGGATGCTTGTCCAGTTGCTGGAAAAAGAAAAAAAGACATGGATTTCAACATACTTGACTCTTTTAGGTAAGACATCTAGTACATATTGTCAATTATCATCTTATAAGGCATATTAAAATAATTTTAGGACAATATTTCAGTCAAAGCTATTTTTATCCATTTTGACAAATCCTAATTAAAATAATGAATTTTAAGACAATTAAAGTAAGTGTTCTAAAAGTGCATGCACCGGAACATCCCATTACGGATGGCAACAGGGCGGGGCAGGGACGGGTTTCGCTGTCCCATACCTAGAGGTGTCAATTTGGCCCAACCCACAGGGTTTGGCCCTGGCCCACGTGGGGTAGGGCCAAAAAAGCCCACACTGACAAAAAGCCCCCAACAAAGAAGCCCACAGGGCCAAAAATCCTACAAAAGCCTTGTGGGCCAGGCCAACCCATGGGCTTTCATCTTCCACATGAAAAATATATTATTTTTTAAAATATATTACTATTCGTGGGACAAACCCAATGAACCGAACAAACACGACGACCCAAATAGGTCGAACAACTCGGACATGCCCGACGACCTCGACAAGAACGACGAATCGAACGGGCCCGATGATCCAAACAGACCCAACGACCCGAATGGGGCCGAAGACCCGGACAACCCAAACGGGCCCGACAATCAGGACAAACCCGACAACACACACAGGCCCGACGACATGTATGGGCTTGACGACACGGACAGGCCCTACGACCCGAACGGCCTCGACGACCCGAACGGACCCAACAACCCAGACGGGCCCGACGAGCTGGATGAGCCCAACGACCCAAACAGGCCATATGACCTAGAATGGCTCGACGACCTGGACGAGCCCAACCACCCAGACGGGCCCAACGATGTGAATGGGCCCGACGACCAGACGGGCCCGACGACCCAAACGAACAATACAACCTAGGTTGGCTCGACGACACGGACGGGCCGAACCACCTGCACGGGCACAACGATCCAAACGAGCCCGACGACCCGAACGACCCCGACGACCCGTACGAACCCGACGACCCAGACGAGCCAGATTACAAGTACAGGGTCGACGACCTAGACGACTCCAACCACCTGAACGAGCCCGACAACCTGGACGAACCTAACGACCCGGATGAGCCCGACGACCTAAATGAGCCCGAGAACTCGGACGAGCCCGACAACCAAAACGAGCCTGATGACATGGATGGGCCCGACGACCTGGACGGGCCAAACAACCCAGACGGGCTCGACGAGCTGAATGGGCCCGACGACCCAAACGTGCCATACGACCTTGGTAGGCTCGACGACCCGGACGGGCCCAACCACCCAGACGGCCTCAATGATCCAAACAGGCTCGACGACCCGATTAGGACCGTCCATGTCTTCGGGCCCGCCTGGGTTGTCGGTCCTGTCCGGGTCATCGGGCCCATCAGGATTGTCGGGCCCGTTAAGGTCGTCAGACTCGTTTGGGTCGTCGGGCCTGACTGTGTTGTTGGGCCGTCCAGGTCGTCAGGTCCGTCTGGGTCGTTTAGCTCGTACGGGCTGTCGGACTCGTTCGTGTTGTCGGACCCATTCAAGTCATTGGGCTCATTCAGGTCGTCGGGTCCGTCTGGGTTGTCGGGCCCGTTCAAGTCGTCGGGCTCGTTCGGGTCGTCAAGGTCGTACGTGTCGTCGTGCCCGTTTGGGTCGGCGGGCCTGTCTAGGTCGTATGGCCCATCCGGGTCGTCGGGTTCATACGGGTCGTCGAGCCTGTTCGAGTCCTTGGGCCTGTATGGATCATTAGGCATGTCTGGATCATTGGGCCCGTTTGGGTCGTAGGGCCTGTTTGGGTCGTCGAGCCCGTTCTGGTCATTGGGCTCGTCTAGGTCGACGGGCCCTTCCAATTCGTCGGGCTCATCTGGGTCGTCGGGCCCATTCGGATCGTCGGGCATGTCCTTATCATCGGGCTCATCCAGGTCATCGCGCCCGTCCGGATCGTTGGTCCCGTTCGGGTCGTCGGGCCCGTCTAGGTCGTCGAGCCTATCTGGGTCGTCAGGCCCATTCGGGTCGTTGGGCCTGTTTGGATCATCGGGCCTGTTCGGGTCGTTGGGCCGTTCGGGTTGTCGAGCTCGCTTGTATCGTTGGGCCAATCTAGGTTGTAGCGCCTGTTCGGGTCGCTGGGCCCATCCGACTGTTCGGGTCGTCGGGCCCGTTCGGTTCGTCGGGAATGTCCTTATCATCGGGCTCGTCCAGGTCATCGCGTCTGTCCGGGTCGTTGGGCTCGTTCGGGTCGTCAGGCCCATCTAGGTCATCGAGCCCATCCAGGTCGTCGGGCCCGTTTGGGTCGTTGGGCCTGTCTAGATCATCGGGCCCGTTCGGGTCGTTGGGCCGTTCGGGTTGTCGAGCCCGGTTGTATCGTTGGGCCCGTCTGGGTTGTAGCGCCTGTTCAGGTCGTCGGGCATGTCCTTATCATCGGGCTCGTCCAGGTCATCGCGCCTGTCCGAGTCGTTGGGCCCGTCTAGGTCATCGAGCCCATCCGGGTCGTTGGGCCCGTTCGGGTCGTTGGGTTATTCGAGTTGTCGAGCCCGCTTATATCATTGGGCCCGTCTGGGTTGTAGCACCTGTTCGGGTCGTCGGGCCCATCCGGCTGCTCGAGCCCGTCCGGGTTGTCGGGCCCGTCTGGGTAGTCGGGCACGTCTGGGTCATCGGGCCCGCCCGTGTTTTCGGGCATGTTCGGGTTGTCAGGCCTTTCCTGGTCTTTGGGTCCATCTTGGTCATCGGGCCCATCCGGCTGGTCAAGCCCGTCCGGGTTGTCGGGCCCGTCTGGGTAGTCGGGCACGTCTGGGTCATCGGGCTCGTCCGTGTTTTCAGGCCCATCCGGGTCGTCGAGCCTTTCCGAGTCATCGGGCTCGTCTGGGTCGCTCGACTTAATCTTTGTCTCTGGCTTAATGTGGTATTATTTAGGGGGCTAACCCACCTTAGCCCTAGCCCTAACCCACTAGAGAGGGGACTTTGGGGGCTGGGGCTTTTTTTTGGCCCCCTCATTTGGGGGCCCCCTAAAAGGGGGCTTTATGAAGAGTGGGCCAGGGCTGGCCCATGGGCTAGGGGCCAAATTGACACCTCTACCCATACCCATTCCCACAGAAAACATTTATCCTCATCTCCATACCCAAATCCAACGGGTATCAAACTTTTATCCCATCCTCATCCCCATTGTATAATCTCATACCCATACCCGTACCCGTGTTCTAACTACTTCAATATTAATTTTTATAAAGAAAAAAAATTACAACAAAGAAAACATAATATTATCAAATATTCAATATTAGGAGGATAATTCTTTCTTCCATATCAAATACTTTGAAATAAATTATAATTGTTTATATTTTAGATTAGAATACCAAATAAAATTTCATGAGAACAAAAACATTTATTAAATTTGCAAACTACAAACATTAATGAAACTTAGTTGATAAAATTAAAAAATATTTAAAAAAAAATATGAAAGAAAAAAAAAGTATTCAAATTAAAATATATTTTAAATGTTTGTTTACTTGAATTTTTTAAATTCTAATAAATCTCTTTTTTATACACTAATAAAAGTTATAATACATCATTTGATCAAAATGACACAAAGAACAAATAATAAACATAATAATAAAATTTTGACATAGACTTTGTATCTTTTGAACTCTAATATATGTTGGATAGTGACAAAACATATTCATAGAAATTACATTAAATTTTTATATTGTAGTAAATAAAAGTTATTTACTACAATAAAAGTGAAAAAATTACAATATGATTAATAATGAGTTAGAAAATAAAAAAATAATTAGATAATATTATTCTACATGATGAAAATAAACAAGAAATAAAAATATTTAAAAATTAACAAATGTGTGTCTTAGAAATAATTTGAGAGACTATCGAAAGAAATCGCACAAAGAAAATCAAATGTATAATTAAGGGTATGATAAGATAAAAAATACCTTAGAGATCTAAGAAAACTTTTCAAATATTAACATATATATTCAATGGTTGAAAAATAAGGAAAATTATTTTAGCATACATCATTTTAATATAATTACATAAAGGTTATGATAAAATGAAAAATATATTGGAGATGCGAATGAGTTTCATGACAACCAAATAATTAGAAGAAAAAAAAAATAGAATATATATATATATATATATATATATATATATATATATATATATATATATATATATATAGTTACTTAATTAATTGTGAATATTTTAATAACTTAAATGGGGACGGAGATATGGCGGGGACGGGTATTATGGCAGAGATATGTACATCCCCATACCCAATTGAAAAAGTCGAGGATTCCCAATACCCATACCCATACCCAGTCAATGCGGGGATTCCCCGTCAAAACGGGGACGGGTTCGAGCAATTTTGGAGTTGATTTTTAGTATTAGATAGGTGTTTATTTAGAAAGTGGAGTTTTTCTCTCCTATCAGTTTAATTAATAAGCCTGGAGAATATATTATGGTCATCAGAGAGTGCATACATCATTAGAGGTGTCAATTTGGCCCAGCCCACAAGGTTTGACCCTAACCCATGTGGGCTAAGGCCAAAAAAGCTCACATTGAAAAAAAGTCCCCAACAAAGAAGCCCACAGGGCCAAAAACCCTACAAAAGACCTGTGGGCCAGGGCCAAACCATGGACTTTCATCTTCCACATGAAAAATATATTACTATCTTTGGGACAGACCCAACGAACCGGACAAGCACGGCAACCCGAATAGGTCGAATGACCTGGACCTGCCCGACAATCTCGACAAGAACGACGAGCCCGATGATCCAAACAAGCCCAACAACCTGAATGAGCCCGACGACCCGGATAGGCCCGACAATCAGGACAAACCCGACAACACGGCCAAGCCCGACTACACGGACGGACCCAACGACCCAGACAGGCCCGACGACCCAAACGGACCCAACGAGCCGGATGGGCCCGACGACCCAAACAAGCCATACGACCTAGACAGGCCCGACGACCTGGACAGGCCCAACGATCTGAACGGGCTCGAAGACCCAGACGGGCCTAATGACCCGTTCGGGCCCGATGACCCGTACATGCAAAATGGTCCAGATAGGCCCTACGACCCGAACGAGCTCGACGAACCATATGGACCCGACGACCCAAATGGGCTCGAGGACACGTACGGGCCCGACGACCCGACGGGCCCGTCCATGTCGTCGGTCCCATCCAGCCCGTCAGGCCCGTCCTGGTTGTCGAGTCTGTCTGGGTCGTCGGGCCCGTTCGTGTTGTCGAGCATGTCCAGGTTGTCATGCTCGTCTTGATTGTCGGGCCCATCTTGGTCATCGGGCTCGTCCTTGCCATCGGGCCCGTCTTGGTCATTGGGCTCATCCAGGTCGTCGAGACCATTTGGGTTATCGGGCTCGTCCAGGTTGCTCGACTTCATCTTTGACTATGGCTTAATGTAGTATTATTTGGGGGCTAACCCACTTTAGTCCTAGCCCTAACCCACTAAAGAGGGGGCTTTGGAGGCTGGAACTTTTTTTTGGCCCCCTCATTTGGGGCCCCCTAAAATCGGACTTTATGAAGAGTGGGCCAGGGGTGTCCATGTGCCGGGGCCCAAATTGACACCTCTATACATCATGAGTGAATTATCATTGTGATGTAAAGAGTAATATATTAAAATTTTTGAGAAACTTAGTCTGCTGAACAAATGGATATTCATGAATCATGACGATGGACAAGTTAAAATAATAAGAGTGGAGTAAATGAAACAGATATTTGGTTTTAAATCCCTGCACATGGTTCAGTTGTTTATTAATGAGCATTGAGTTCAACTTGCCAGTAGGTGGGGCAATGGAGAATACTTAATAGCTGGCTTTCACATTACCATTTTGAAAGTTTCAAATGATAAGTTGTGAAACCTAGCAACAACATTGTTGTATATATAAAACTCGCAAATGTCAAACAAAATCTAAGCAAGGAATTCCCATGGCCAACAATGGAGGAAACAGAACTAGCAGGGGTGTCCCAATCGTCCCTAATATCCCTCGCAGACCTCCAAGAGAGATAGACTTTGGTTTCGGAAGCATTGTTAATAAAAAATTGGCATCCAAAACGAAGAAAAGGCAAGAGCAGAGGGAGAGCGTTGGTTCATTGACACTCCTCCAATCAATCACTTTCGCAGTTGTCTGGTTATGGACGACGATCATCGGAGTTCTTAAGGTTCGAATTCAAGGGGGGGTTTCCACCAAGAAAACACTTGTTGATGAAAAAGTCAAAACCTCTTCCAGAAAGAGTACTAAAACGAGACAGAAAAGGTAGATTTCACCTTCAGTGTACTCTCTTTCATATTGGTTGGTTGATTATAAGTCACAAAATTGATCTGTTTCAACTATGATTCTCCTTTGTAATTTCCAATAAATTTCAACTGTGTTCAGAAGTTGAATAGTGTGTTTGCGTTTGTGGGAAATATGTTGTATTACCTTGATTTTTCAATGCAATAATTTAGGTAGAATATGTAGCCATGACATTGATTTGAGGGGTTGTCATTCATTCATCGGTCTTTAAAACATATCAACAGTCTGTGAAGTTTATTCGCTTATACATCGCTATCGCAGTCTACTACTACAAAAAATTCGTATTTCTGTCAATTTTATTTTAAAATTATTTTTTTAAAAATATTTATAAATTTTGTCTTAAAAAAAATTACAAGAAATTGTTACCAATTTTCTTACAAAATATTTTGTATAAAACACTTTTTACAATAAATTTTGTAAAAAATACTTACAAATTTTATAATTTTGTAAAAAATGATAGAAAACATCTTTTCTTGCTAATTTTTTTAACAAATTTACAAGAAAAGAATTTCTAGTATTTTAATAATATGCATTGCATCCACCAATTTCTTTTAAAACAAATAACAGCTACACGTAATAAAAAGTTGTGCAAAACTTTTAAAACAGAATCATTAGATCTTTTTATTAGGTGATATTAGTTTTAGAATTTTAAATTTGATATAAAAAAATTGAATTGTGATTGTTCTTTACGAATAACCATTTTTTTAACGTGTATGTAATAGAAGTGAAAAGAACCACATAATATGGATATTGGGTGCGAACATTTTATTTTTATTAAAATATTTGTGTTTGGATTCGGATAGGGTTCTAATATAAAAGAAAGTTCAGTGTGGGATTATTTAGATTAGAAAAGTAAGTGAAAATTGAATAAAAATAACTAAATTTTGAGTGAATTTGTTTAATTTTATTAAAAAACAAAATGAAACTTAATTGTGTTGTATAATAAATTCTTAAATTACCCTTTTAAAAAAATAGTATAAATTATATTTCAATAATGAATAATTATTAAGCAATTAATTTATGTAATGCAAAAAAGTATTTACAAAAATGTTATTTAGTTTTTGTTCTTACAATACCTGTGACGATTAAGTTAGACAACATTAATTGCGCCAAACAATATTAAATGTGAAATTAAATGCGATGATAATTGAACGTAATTTATTTCCCTCGTGTACTCTGGTACTTCTGCTATGTATGGGCTTTTACTTGGATGATCCTTATTCACGCAGCTAATTACTTTGGTTAAATTTTCGAAATACTCTATTGATATATTTTAGTTTTTAAGGTTAAATATGTTTTTTGTCTCTTAACTTTTAGTAAATTTTGGAATTAGTTCATTTCGAAACTTTGGACCAATTTAATTAATCATTCATCTTTCGAAATACGTGAATTTAGTCATTTTAATCAAATTTTGTTAGGTTTATTTGATGTTTCATATGCATTTCAAGATTGTATTTGAGTTGTTTATACTGTTTGACACATTTTTACTTTAATGTTAAGTTAAATACTATTATGAAACGCGCTTGAAATGTCAAATAAACTTAACAAAATTTGATTAAAATGACTAAATTCACGTATTTCGAAAGATGAATGACTAAATTGGTCCGAAGTTTCGAAATGGACTAATTCCAAAATTCACTGAAAGTTAAGGGATCAAAAACATATTTAACCCTAGTTTTTACTTTAACTTAATCTTATTTTGTCCCTGTTAATGACATAGCCGATATGACATTTTCCTTGAACGAATATGCTTAGGCCGAGCACATCTCAGCCCAAGTGGTTGATATGTTCCTGGATGTGCATAGTATAGTAGCCCCCTAGACTAACATGATAAAAGTTTGACTCTTTATGTTGTCATCATGATAAAAATTGGAACACATTTTCAAAATTAGGATCCAATTAGAACAACTTGAAATCTAAGGACGCATTCGAAATTTTGGAACAAAAACAAGGATGTTTCGAAAGTTTAAACCTATATTTTATTATTTTAAGCGTATCAATATATTACTAATCATAAGTTTAAGAGGAGTGATTGACGTACATTCTTACTCTCAAACTCGTTAACTTTTAAATCTTTAATCCAATTGCTTTTGTATTCTTCACCTTGTCTAGTGTCTAGATAGTGATAAAGATATTTTATATCTTCTGCTTTTAGTTATATTGATAGAGATATCATATATTTGATTATGTTTTATTATTATAAAATATTTTGTTTTATTAGGTTTTACCTTTTCCTTTATATAATGAGACATTGTACTCTATATATAGAACAAGGTTCTAATAAATCAGCAAGCAAACTCTTTGAGTTGTTTTCACCAAACACCTTTTGTGCCTATTTGTACGTATTTTTGTATGCATTCTTCCTTCTCATGACTTATACATACTAACATGGTATCTGAGTCATGGTTAAAGAAAAAAAGTCTATCCTAGCATGATTTCTTTCTTGGAAATATTGTTCCACCAACTATCGGGTCACTATTGAACCATCCATTTCTAGTCTCACGCACGAGATGTATATACCTCGGTGTGAGAGGGTGTGTTGGAAGTCCCACATCGACTAGAGATAGGACAATTACATACTATATAAGTGGGGTGCAAACTACACCTTACAAGCTGATTTTGTGAGGTTGAGTTAGGCATAAAATCCACTTCTTAAGATGGTATCATATTTAAATCACCTTCTGCATTTTCTCCTTTCTTGTTGATTTCCTGCCATGACAAAAAAATTCTCTTTGATTCTTCAATAAGAACGTGAATTTAAGGCTACTTTTTATTCGAATTCTCATCACTCTATTGCCAATCTTGCCTTTCACGAGGGACATGGAAAAATTTTTGCGGTGGTTTCTCTGGCAATTGTGGACGGGGATGCTTTCCTCGGTCTAGAGGTCCCAATCCCAAATATTGTGACCATTGTCATCGAACCAATGACACTGCTGGTAACTATTGGATTAAGCATGGTTTGCCTCAAGGTTATCACCAAAACATCAAAGTTGATCCTCCTCCTTCTAAGCCCTTTGCTAGTATGGTTGATAGAACCTCATCTACTTCCGATCTTTGTGCCAGGAAAGGATGACAAAGTTGAAGGTCAGTTTGGTTTCTCTAGAAAGCAGTACGAAGCTCTTCACGCCTTGATCCAACAGTCTCAAAATGATTATTCTCCCATATTTGTTGTTCATCAATGTACTACCAAACCCACAATTTTTGTTTTTCCCTTTTCTTCTTGGATTTTAGATAGTGGTTCTACTAACAATATTTATCTTTTTAAATATTTATTTCAAAATCTCAAACCTATTTCTCCTATTTTTATACAATTACCCAACCAAAACTCCGTCATTGCTAAACTCGCAAGTACCATTGTCTTGGGCAATCTTATCTTTCATAACACCTTTTTTGTTCCTAAATTTTCTTTTGAACTCATTTCTATACCTAAATTGCTTAATTATACTAATTTTTTTATGGTTTTCTTCCAAAATACTTGTCTTATTGTGCAGCCTGATACCTTCCAAACGATTGGAGCAACTAGGAAACATCAAGGCATGTTTTATCTCTTAGATAGTTCTCAAGACATGCGTAACTTGAGTATATCTAACACAAATATTTCCTTACCACATGTCCCCAAGCACGCCCGTCACGTCCGGGTCGTCAAGCTCATCCCTCCCGTCCATTCCATCCAGGTCATCGAGCCCGTCTGTCCCGTATAGGTCGTCAGGCCCACCCGACCCATCTAGGTCATGAAGACGACCAAGACAACTCATGCCAACGTCCTAGACGTGTCGACCCTAAGCCAAGCATGAAAAGTTTAATAATATATTTTAAAAAATAATATATTTTTCATGTTTAAGAAGAAAATCTCATAGGCTGGCCTTGACCTATAAGACTTTTGTGGGGGGGTTTTGGCCTTGTGGGCTTCTTTAATGTGGGGCTTTTTTTCTCCGTGAGCTTTTTTGGCCTTAGCCCACATGGGTCAGGGCCAAGTCTCGAGGTTTGGGCCAAATTGACAACTTTAAATGCTAGTCCTTGTAACTTGTGGCATATGAAACTTGGTCACCCATCTAATAACATTTTAAAGCTTATTTTTTTCTAATCATTCTGATATTTTTTTCTCCTTATATTATTGATTGTGATGCTTGTGCTTTTGCCAAACATAAACGTCTGAAATATTCTTCAAGCACTAGTACATCTCTTCAATTTTTTGAACTTATCCATGTTGATATTTATGGCCCTATTTCAGTCTCTTCCATTGATGGATACAAGTATTTTTTTAACTATAGTTGATGATTATAGCAGATTTACTTGGATTCTCTTTCTTAAAAATAAAACTGAAGTCAGACCTCTTCTTCAAAATTTTCTTACTTTAACAGAAAGTTAGTTTTCTTACAAGCTTAAAAAAATACGTTTTGATAATGTTAAAAAGTTTTTTCTTAATAATTTTTATAATAGTAAGGGTATTTTTCATCAAACTTCATGTGTTGCAACTCCTCAACAAAACAGGATTGTTGAGAGGAAACATCAACATTTTCTCAATGTGTGTCGTGCTTTTTTTTTTTCAAGCAAAAATACCAAATACTTTCTGGTCCTATTCGCTTAAATTGGTTGTTCATCTCATTAATAGGTTACCCACTCCTTTTGTCAATAATCAATCTCTTTATGAATTGGTCTATTCTACTAAACCTAATTTTCCTAATCTAAAGCTTTTGGTTGTCTGGCTTATGTCAGTTCTGCCACTACTGGAAGGACTAAATTGGATTCCCGAAGCTTAAAACGTGTTTTCCTTGGTTATAAGTCTGGAACAAAAGGATATGTTTTGTAAGATCTTCACTCCAAGTCTATTTTTATGACTAGGAATGTTATCTTTCATGAAAATATTTTTCCTTACTCATTCTCTTTGCCATCTAATAACTCTATTGCTTCAATTTATTATTCTCATTCATGTGATATTAGCATGTATGATTTTTCAGCTTTACATGTTTCACATGCCACTAACCTTACTATGAACCCTGCTACTAGTCTTGTTTCTAATAATGTTGAAGTTAATGATCATGATCTTAGAACTTCTCATAGAGTGAAAAACAGGTCTCGATACTTAGATCAATATTATTATGGTGTTGCTTCCACAACATGCTCTACTTTTCCACACCTTATCCAATCCATTTATTTGTTTCTTATGATAATTGTTCTCTTGACAATACTGCCTTTTGTCATAATATTTTTGCCCAAGTTGAACTATTCTCCTTCAAAGAAGCTGCTCAACATGACTATAGGAAACAGGCTATGGATGTTGAGTTACATGCTCTTCATAGAAACCAGACTTGGACTTTAGTTCCTCCTCCTTCTAGCATCAAGTCAATTGGTTGCCGCTAGGTTTACAAACTCAAACATAAACTAGATGGCACATTTATAGGTTTGAAGCACGATTGGTGGTTAAGGGTTTTACTCAAACCAAGGGGCTTGATTATTTCAAAACCTTCTCCCCTGTTGTCAAACTTTCTATTGTACGAATCCTTTTAGCCTTGGCCACTGCTAGTGATTGGTTTTTTCATAAGTTGGATGTTGACAATGCTTTCCTCCATGAAGACTTACACGAAGAGGTCTATATGAAGCCTCCACCTAGTCTTTCTGTTCCCCAACCAAATCTTGTCTATCAGCTTAACAAGTCTCTATATGGTTTAAAATAAGTCAGTCGTAATTGGAATCAAAAATTAACCTCAAAGTTATTTCTTCATGGCTACACACAAAGCACTATTGACCACTCTCTCTTTGTGAAGAAATTTCCTCTATTATTATTGTTTTATTGGTTTATGTCAACGATGTGGTTCTCATTCATAATAACATTGCTGGAATTAATGCTCTAAAAGCTCATCTTCATTCTAGGTTTCATATTAAAGATCTTGGCTCTCTTAAATATTTTTTGGCCTTTGAAGTTGCTCGTTCTCTTCATGGATTAGTTTTGAACAAAAGGAACTATTGTTTGGACCTCATTTCAGAAGCAGGGATTCTTGGATGTAAACATGCACCAATGCCATTTGATCCTTTCATCAAACTTCATCCTAACAAGGGAGCTCTTCTACTAGATCCTTCTTCCTTTCGGTGTCTGATTGGACGATTACTTTACTTGACTTACACTAGGCTTGATATTAGTTTCGTTGTCCAACAACTCAGTCAGTTTGTTTCTTTCCCATGTGAACCACATATGCAACATGCTTTACGGATCATTCGGTACTTAAAACATGCTCCTGGCTATGACCTTTTGTATAAATCCAACACATCTCTTAAAATTCAGGCATTTTCTGATTCTGACTAGGCAAAATGTGCCACTACCTGACGCTCTGTTTCTAGATATTATGTTTTCTTAGGCACCTCTTTGGTTGCTTGGAATTCTAAGAAACAAACCATTGTTTCACATACTTCTTTTGAGACTACAATGGATTCAATACCTTTTTTAGGATTTTCATTTTTTTGTTCTCACTCCCTACACTGCCTTTTGTGACAATAATTTCATTATTTGCATTGTCAAGAATCTCACTTTTTATGAGAGAACCAAACATATAGAACTTGATTGTCACATTATTGGACAAAAGCTTGTTGATGGCCTTATCCACATTCTCCATGTTCTTTCTACAAGTCAACTTGTTGATATGTTTACTAAATCATTACATCCTTCTGTTTTTCGGGTTACTACTTCCAAGTTGGAACTTTATAATCTTTATGCCCACTTTAAGAGGGGGTGATAAAGATATATATCTTTTACTTTTAATTATATTGATAAAGATATCATATATTTGATTCTTTTTTATTATTATTATTATTATTAAATATTCTGTTTTATTAGGTTTTATCTTCCTTTTATATGACAAAACTTTGTAATTTATATATTAAACAAAATTCTAATACATCAATAAGTTAATTCTCTTTGAGTTATTTGTACCGAACATCTTTTATGTATATATGCACACATTTTTATACGCATTATTCCTTTTCGTGACTTATAGCTACTGACATATAATAATTTTGTTCTGCAATGTCAGCTAACGTAATAAATTAATGGAAAATGATATTTTAACCCATCTTTTTTGACCTATTTTTAACCCAGTATTGTAATCACCGTTAGATCACCTATTTGGATTATTTTTAGTGATGTGATGTGATGATCTAATGATGATTGAAGTGGTGGTTTAAAAGTGGGTCAAAAAAAGTGGATTAAAGTATCATTGACCTAAATTAATAATGCCATTACCTACTTGTCTAGATAACTTTTTTCTGACAATGAGTAATGCCAGCTCATGCAATAATGCCCCTACCAATTTATGTACTTGAAACATTTCTCTTTTAAATATGGCTTAAATACTCTTTTGGTCCTAGTTTTGGTCGACTTTTTTCACTTTGGTCCTACTTTTTAAATTGTTTTCAATTTGGTCCTACTTTTCGTTATATTTTTTCAATCAACTCCTTTCCGTTAACTCC
>Ga0214545_1001011_pt1 | contig 50200 bp, 23 predicted proteins | sample CNSS4metaG_FD_160064 | JGI IMG/M metagenome (GOLD analysis project Ga0214545, IMG submission 160064) | Root nodule microbial communities from cowpea collected in UCLA plant growth center, Los Angeles, California, USA - CNSS4 | ecosystem: Host-associated > Plants > Roots > Nodule | place: USA... | reverse complement strand
ATACACACGAGTTTCCGTATGGATTTTCGCTTGTTGAACATGCTTTAATATTTTTTTAATCTTCAATTTGCTTCGTTACTTCAAATTTTAAATTGTTATTTTTTTTGTTCCTTTTAATTTAAAAATAAATTTGTTTTAAACTATGCGTTCATACACCTTATACCTAGACATTGTCAAAACTATTAATTTGAAAGACAAAAAAAGTGTTTTTAAGTATTTGATGATAAAATACTGAAGTAAAATATCATATAAACAACTTATAATTATTAATCATAAAAGTAAAATATTTAATATCATATTGAATTAAAATAATTATTTCTCGAATTACAAAGACTATAAATAATACTTTCTGAATTGGAAATCATAAACAAACTTATCCTGTAACATCCCGTTTTCATAGTTTTTAAACTATTAAACAAAACATTTAAGTTTTAATAGTTCAGAAGCAATGATGACGTAGGCCAGTATAATATAATACAGTCATCCTCAAAATAACCATACATACCGCCTACACTAAACAAAGGGTTACAAAACACCCTAAGCATCTACTATAGGAACATGTAACTACTACTGCTGGAAAAACGTCCTATAAACCCATTCAACGCCTGTCTAGGAAGGGTGTATCTTTGCCTGCATTTTTATCTGCTCACGCCATTCAATAAGGACGATCATAGCAAAAGTAGGAGACACATAGAACACAATAGAAACTAGAAGGGTAAGCTAACTTGAACAAAGAGCAAATCATGCAATTTTCATACTAAGACAGAAAACAGAATTTTATTACACAATCGATTAAATCATCAGATTAATCCTGACCACAACACCACACATCATTCTAGACTCGATATCCGGATTATGTAAGTGGCATTGGAGCTCTTGGTGACTTGCACTTGAGATGGTTCCTAAACTCTGCAGAGTTTTAGGCACAAGGGGTATTCACCCAACCACTCTCAAGGTAAATCCCATCACCTCTATGATGGATCGGAATCATAGACCAGGACCTCCTGCTACTCCCCCCGACGTAATCCATCATACTCTACTTGAGTCTTAATGGTTACTAGGAGCGTCAGGATGCCACCAATTTGAGTCTTCATGCCCTTACATTCATTAAAACCACACTCCTTAGGATTCCCCTTGAAACCCTATCTCCAACATGTTCTTAATCATACCAATTTCACACTCAATTCCATCACATTGACTATCATGCATAAGAATTACATACAGAACCAGCCATTATCAGATTCATGCAAGTAGTACAACATCAATTAGTCAAAAACAATGAAAGGAACAAACTTCTGCAGGGAATCTCGCTTAGGCTAGAGAGTCTCGCCTAAGCTAGATAGGTTGTCTCGCTTAGGCGGGCTACTCTCGCTTGGGCGAGACCCCTTACAGTGGCAAAAATAAAATCCTAGGCGAACTCTCGCTCAGGCCAAACTGGCTCGCCTAGACGAGAAGTTATCTCGCTCAGGCGACTCCAACTCGCCTAGGCGAGATTTCGTGCAGTAGCAGAGGTGATCCTCTGGTATTTTCGCTCAGGCGAGAGCTGCTCGCCTAGGCAAAAATACCAGGATTCCTCATCTGTTCTACACATGCATCCTCGCCCAGAATCATCCCATACTCAAAAATCACACACAAACAGGTCCAAGCACCAATTAAACACAGAACAAACAATTCTACCACTCAAGAACACATCTCCTACGAAAATTGAGCTAAAAGTCAGCTTCCCTTACCTAGTTAATGGAGAACGCCTTGGATGAGAGCAACGTAGAGAGGAAGGGCAGAATTCTTTTAATTTAACCTAGCAATTCCATCATTCCGACATGGATGAGGGAGGAACACTCAGTTAGACTCAGAATAGAAGCAAGATTTCTTGATGAAATCTGGAATTGGACCTCAAAACGAAATTGGAGCTTACCTGGAGGAAGAAAGGCTAGAGATGGAGGTAGCTTGAGGATTTGTCGAGGTCACTTCTCTAGCATCTGATTCAGAAGCAGAAGAAATTTGGTTAAGTGTGAAGGTAGCAGTGTAGGGGATGATGGTGAAGTAGAGAGAGTGGAGAGTTCAGTGTTGGAATGAGGGGAAGAAAGAGACTGAAATAAAAGGGTTATCACATATCCTAAATTTAAAAGAAAAAAAAACTCATTTAAAATTATTAAAAATCTACTAATCAAAAAAGATTTGATTAAAGCGGGCATCTCCCCGGTGATTGATCTTTGTTATAACTCCTCTTTAAGGGATGATATCTCTTTAAGGGTAGCACAACTTCAAGATATGAAGAAAGAGATGAAGACCAAAAAAATTTTCTTTTTCTTTTTCTTGTTTTATCCTTTTCGCTTTGATATTCATAACAAACTAAATTATAAAGTATGAATTCTATTTCATCGATTCTTTACACTATAATTGGTACTATTTGTGAATGAAGATTATATATCCTTGTTATAATCAATCATAATGAACTTTCAAAGAAGTTTGAAACCCCATTATATTTGCTTGTTATATGTTTGAATGGGTTTATGTGAAAACTTGATATGTTGAAACTATTTTAAAAATAGTAATCATCGACATTGACACGTGTTACGATACTGACGTGACATGTAGATATATTTTTTTTAATTAAAAAAATTAAAAAAATTAAAAATACCAGTAACTAACACGTGGTGTGTACTGTTCATAGACGTTAAATAGCAAAAAGAACCAACTTAAAAAAAATGACGAAAATTATGATCTAATTGAATAAAAACAAAAATAAGGACCAAATTAAAAAAAAAAACAACAAAAACAAAGATCAAAAGACTCCCAATTGCTCCTGATGACCATGTTTAAGTATTATTTCAACAAGTCACTTTAGACTTAACTAAGTATTCTTTTGACAAGTCACTCCTAGCATATAGACACACAAGGTTTGAGTGATAAACAAATTATGATTTTAGCTCACTAAAAAGGTAGCATCTTTTGACGTATACAATGGATGGTTAGGCTTTTTGCTTTATATATCTAGTTAGTTTCTTTAGCTTAGTAGACTTATTTCATCTGTTCTTTCTCAATTTTATTTTTTATGAGACTTGCTTTAACTCATGAATACACTTTAGATAACACATATAAATAATCATAGTTTATACTTGATGTGTCCTAGATAGTTTCTGATCATTATATAGTCTAGTAATGACTTAATCTAGTTTGATCATATAATCTTTGTATGAGGGTGTTCTCTTTTTCTTTGGCTAAATTGAGACTTAAATATTTGAATCATTATAACTTATATTTTCATTTTATTAGGGTTTTTAGCATTATTAATATCTAATGTGGTTTTTAGTATTTGGTTCTAACTAGGAATAGTTGAATATACTTAGTCTTATGATTTACTTAGGAATTTTAATCATGGTATTTTCTATATAAGGAGCGTAAAGCCTCATTGTAAAATCACTTTTGAATATTGAATAAAATTTTTCCTTTGTGAGTAATATTTGAAAGTTCTTTACTCTTGCTTTGGTTCTTATCTTGAGAATTTTTTTCAAGTGGGAAATATTCTTGTACTTATCCTTTGGGATTCATCATAAAGGTGGTGTGTTATAACCATTTTCTAATCCTTTGTCCATTTTCAATTTCATTTTTTTTTTTAATTTCTTGTTTCCTTATTGTTTTTCTTGCTTTTCACACTAGTCCCTACATGGATTATGCTTTCATAACAATTTCAAGTGCTTCCATGGAGTTTTCTTTTTTCACACCTTATTTAGTTGATCATAATCATTCAAATCTTCCAAGGTTCACATATTCTTGATATATTTTGCTTTCACATGCCTGCAAATATCTTTAAATTGAGAAGTGTTAAACAAGGAAAAAAATTCAACAGAGTCGGAATTTTAAAACCATTAACAATTTCTAAAGGTTAAAAATGGTTAAGACGTTATATAACCCTCTTATAAGAAAATTCAACATATGATAAACTATCTTCCCTTGTCCTAAGTTTTTTTCTTAATTATAACTCCATAATTAGTAAAACAGATTTATTTACCACCTTAGTTTGGTCATCTATTTGAGAATGATAGGTTGTTGAAAAAAACTATTTAGTTCCAATATTACCCGCCCCACCCTCCACGTCCAACAAAACCAACTACGAAATTTAGAATCTCAATCACTTACAATACTCTAGGCAATTAATGCAATCTTACCATATCCTTGAAACATGAGTTAGCAATGTGACATGTATTATTTACTTTCTTGTAAGGTATAAAATGATTCAACTCTGAAAATCTATAATAACCATAAAAAGTGAACCCCTTCCCCTTTTGGATTAAGGTGAACCTAAAACAAATTTCATAGACATGTCAATCGAAGGATGTTCTAGAACATAATGGAGTAGAACCATTAAACTATCTCTTAGAAAATAAATTTTTGATGATAACAAATATAAACGAATATTTTATTGTTTCATGTGATGAGCCCTATATATGAGTTCTATGAATTTGTAGCATCACCAAACCTTTTAATGGTCATCTTGTTCAAGCAAGATGACCTAATAGTTTGATTAATCTTTAGTAATAAATGCTTGCATTGAAAATTTGTAATGAAAAAATATTATTTCTACATGAAAAGACTTTATTATAAGTGAACATGAATATGGCTTTGATTGAATATTATTATTGCATATACTTATGCAACATTACCTTATTTGTACATGAAGCCTAACAAAAGAAGTGCAACCTTCTTCCTAGGTTTAGACATAAATCTAAGACAAAATGAAGCCAAATCATACAAGAGGATTTATGATCACGTTATCAAGTTGCAGATTACACCAAAAAAACAATCCTATTCTTTAAGTCTATACTTTTTTTAACCAAGGATTTAAAGAGCTCAACTAGAAACCTATAAAAAAAGGCATAAAAGAGAAATAAAGTCATAAGCTTGAGTGTGAATTGTTCATTGTGAGAAGTACAAAACCTTTGTATTCTTCATTCTATGAAGTTACCCACACCTTGTGAGAATTCTCACTATATGATTTCTCGGACGACCATGATCGTTATCCTTTATTATGTGTTTGGAAGTCAGGTGATGTGTTCCTTAGAACAAAGTTATAGGATTTACCAACTCAAGAAGGACTTGAGAAACCAAACTCTAAAGATGGCTCAAGGAAGCTTGTGGCATTGACCAAAATTCAATAAGAATAAGTCACAATAGAAATTACGAAATAGGTTATGGTAAGAAAAAGGAAGAGAAAAAACCACCTTTAGAATGAATTCCGAAAATAATTGCAATGGTGATTTGTCACTTGAAAAAGCTCTTTAAGATAAAAATCAATGAACAAGATTTTCATACTCTCATGACACTCAAATATGCTCATAAATCTATTTGTATTCAATATTCAAGTGTTAATTGTACAATGAATAAATTGTCAGTTATAGGTTGGAGTTTGGATACTCTTTATAAATTGAAATAGAAGAAAAGTAAAGTATTCAAGTTCCTTTTCAAGTGCTTGGACATTCACCCTTGATGGAGTCATTTAAGAAAGTTACAACCATCACATGTTCTTGAAACTGACACATTGAGGTAGTTAGGTGAATGCATGTGTTTAAAACTTTAAAATGATTTAATTAATATTTGCGTGTGTGGAAAATAGGAAAAATACAAGAAGAGAGATTTAAATTGTGTTTTAATTACTTTTTAAATATTTTCATTAATATCTTCTGATGATGAATACTTAAAGAATAGTTTTTTTTGATAGGTGATCAATTAGTAGCTTTTATGTACAATAAAGGGTAAAAAACACAACTCTTTAACTTAACTAATTTACCTGTTTAAAGCATTTTAGACATGTATTCTCACAATAACTCTTCTTCCCAAGTTAGTGCAAATAATAATAAAATACAATGCAAACAAACAAGGAGAAGAAGAAATACCCAAGATATTTTTATACTGGTTCGTCTGAAAACCCAAACTACAATCAATTTTCAATCAATTGATTGAATTTCACTAAGTAGAATAACATTGTCAAGTACAAAACAAGTATTTTCTTAGGATCGTAGGCACTCATATCTCTTGAGTATTGTTTAGAATCATAGTCACTCTTTGTCAATCTCTTGAATATATTTTATGATCGCAGTCACTCTTGGTTGATCGTGTATGAGGGTTGTTTCGACTTGTAGCCACTTCTAGTTGACCTCGTTTAGGTATTCTTTAAGCTTGCAACTACTCATGGCTGATCCTATTTAGGTATTATTTCAACGGGCTACTTCTGGTTTAAACAAGTATTGTTTTAGAAAGTCTCTTTTGACTTATGAAGTATTATTCCAATAAGTCACTCCTGACTTAATTAAGTATTCTTTCAATAAGTTACTTTTGGCTTAACCAAATATTCTTATAACAACAAATACTCTAATATAATAACTGAGTATTCTTTCCCTAACAATCACTCATAAATAACATAAAAAGATTATATGAGTCGTGATCAGTAGATCATAGGGTTGTTCACTAAAGAGAAATATTGTCTTTTGACATATACAAGATTTGTACATTATCATTTAGGGTCTTTTCACTTTGATGGATTTTTTGTGCAAGGAGATGGGAGAGCGAGGGAACATTGGGTTCATTTTCTCTTATTGAAAGAAATTGGCGAGGATGGATATGCAGGATCCCACCATTCACTTATCCACGCTCCAAGGAGAAGATTGTGGATTTTTATTTTACATAATTACCCTCTATGTTGGGATATTTTATGGTGGAGGAATTAATTAGGAGAGAAAAAGAGAAAGGGTTATAGAGAGAGGAATAACTTAACATATATTTCTAACATTATTTTTTTTTCATATAAAAATTACTCACTTACACCAAAAATTTTCTTTTAAAATTATAATAATTTATAATAATAATAATAATAATAAAAATAATAATAATAATAATTTTATTATTAATGATATTAATATTAATAATAATATTTCAATTTTAACTATAAGGACAAATTTGTAATCTTACATTTAATCTATTAAAATTTATTTTTTATCTATCACATCATTCAAATTACTCACAAATCCTCAACCAAACTTTACCTCTAAATCTACTCACTTTTACCCTCAAATTCCTTTAAAAAAACAACACACAATTCACCCTCTAATCCACTACAACTCTTCCTTTCCCTCTGTCCCAGATTCATCTTCTAAAGTGAACAAAGTCTTAGTTTACTAATTGAACATGAACAGTATTCTCTATGAAGTTGATGACATTATGGATAAGACCTTCTTAAGAATTGTAGATTAGGCTTAGAGCTAGAATATAACTTTTGTATTTATATGTAATTTTTTGTTTTCGCCCTTTCCTGAAATTGTTTTTTTTATTTGTTTGTACTGGGTTTTATTGGGCTTTGCATGTGCTTATGTTTTTTGGTAATTAAAGACTTTCTAGACTATAGTTTTTAAGAGGCTTGTTGAATGGGTCTTAATAGTGTATGAACCCTCGAGTACAATGATCCTTAGTATGTATGCTTTTTCTAGACTCATGTACACAAAATTTGTTCATTATGAATTTTGAACCATTTTCTTAAAGTGAAAAATATCACCAAGTTCTCATTAGAGCTCTTGGTCCTTATCTTCGAGTTTCCAATTTAAAGTAACGGATCTTCCTTTATTCATCAATTTCTCTTGATTTTGACACTAGTCAAGGTATATAGAGTCGTTTCATCTTTAATCCCTTCCACATTTTCATTTTTATCAATCACTAGGTGGAATTTGTTAAAAACGACTCTACATAAGATTAGTTTTTCATCAATAGTGTGACATCATGATGAGTTTTTTTTTTTAATTGTTGTTTTCCAAGCAACATATGACTAACCTCCATACATCGATAGGAACTACATCATAAAGTAATTTGTCTTCATACTTCCTAATGGAGAATACAATCTCTAATTTATTATCCTCCTTCAACTCACATTCCTTGCTCACTTAAAGATTGTAGATAGTTTATATGATCATGGATGAGGTTTAGTGTTTAAGTTCATTTTGATCACCAATTTGGTGTTAACCATATTTGTGTAGCCCTCTCTATATATATTAGATTTTTTTTTTGAATTTTTTAAATTATATGTAGTATATATTGAGAATTGATGAAAATTAAATTACTTATTTATTCTTTTTTTATAAAGCACAACATTTAATATTTATAAATAATAAAACATAAAATTAAATATAATGAAGAATAAAAATATTTATTAAAATATTTTTTTATTTTCTTTCTTATTGTTTGTTGAGTTTCCCACAAATTGTACTCATCTCCAACTCTCACCTATTTTCTTTTTGTTGTTGAAGAAAAAAAGAAGTTAGACACAAACTAACTATATTTGCTCTCATTTCTTATATGTTCTCTTCCCTTCTTGAACAAAAAAAGTTAACTCTCTCTTGTCTTACTTGATAGTGAAAGATTAGTTTAATAGTTAGTGTTTTTTATCTTATGAGCCTTTGTATATTCATTTTTTTAATGAATATAGAAGAGAAAGTAATGTACTATGTGTTTTTTCTAACCAATTTTTAATTTTGATTAGATTATTAAAGATTTTTCGTTTAGTAATTATGTCTATGAATTTTTTATTATATTATGATAAATTATTTTTTAACCTTATTTTTTTAAAAAAGAAAAAATAGGTATATTGATTAATAATAAAAAGAATATATTATTTTTTAAAAGTGATAAATGAAAATTCACCGTAAATATGAATTTCTTGTCGACAATGTGATTATTTACATTAAAAAATAAATAGTTGATAGTTGTAATTTAATTATTGATGAATTCTGATTCAAATTATGAACAATAAACACACCATTCCTCTAATAAAACACCTAAAATGAAATCTGTTCTCTCTTTCTCATTTATTTGTTAAAAAAAATAATTTTTGAAAAAAAACACTTAAATATCTTTAAATTAATTTAACATTATAAATATATGCAAACAATTACGAACGTTTAATCTAATACATGATGTCACAATCAATCAAACATAAAAAAGTAGTAAGACTTACGTCAAAGAACTGTACTCTATTTTGAGTTTTAATGATCTAACAATTTTTTTCTTCTTAATGTTGTTGAATCACTTTCATATCATCCTACTTTTTAGTGTTAATTTTAAGATACATGAGGAATGGAAGATAAATAAGTTTGAGATACAAAAGGTGTAAAGTCATATAACAAGTGACCGAAAATAGAATATTACGTATTCTCTGTTATTTAGAAAAGAAAAAAGTGAAAGAATAGAAAAACATTATGAAATCTACTATTGTTTATAATCTATTGAATTTTGAACAGAAACGAGGAAAAAGCGGGCTATGTCACTTAAAAACTAAAATAACCTTATGTAAATTGAATTCCTATGGTTTATATCAGTGTTAAGGAAGGTATCAGAAATTGTTTTTTTCTTTTTTGTATGTAGTTTTTGGATCCATGGTAATGTGAAAAACTCTTAGAAGTTTCCCCAATGAGCAAAACTTAAAAATTACAAATAATCTTTATCGAAACAATCCCAACATAATAAATAGCCTAAGAAGTCTTTGAGATCCTCTCAAGAAGAAAAGAAGAAAAACTTGTAAGAGTTCAACAGAAACTGTAATGAAAAAATAATGAGGCCTCAATAATCCTTTCTAATTTCTGACAACTGTACATAATGTCATATATAACCTAGTAGTTGTCACGACAAAGTTCCATGTTAGTTTTCATTCAGTTGTTACCATGTCAGCCTCTGCATCACCTGAAAACAAAACAAGAAGGTTATACAATGTGATGAAAGATTATTGACCTGAATGTGATGAAAGATTATAAGACAAAACAGCACCATAACCTTCTATTCATCAGGCAAAGATATGTTGATGTCTGGGGATGTCCTCTGGTCTGAATATTCCTCAGAACCATTCCAAGTAGCAGCATCAAGTGTAGCATCTAGGTTCTGTTTGTCACTTGAAACACTCACAGATTCTCTCTGGGTTTGATCTGGTATCTGAGACATGGGCATCAAAAAGTTTTCACCTTCAGCATTTGCTTGTGAGATAGGTCTAGCAAATGTCACAGTTTCTGGAACAGCTGAAGTAGGGGACACCACTGTCTGTTGTTCACGTTGGTATTTCTTCTTTTGGCTCTTGTGCGCATTTTGCGTGAAGCTTCCTACTACAATCTGCAACCATTACAAAAAAATTCCAATACAAACATGTGAATAAGTCATAAAATAATGAACAACTCTTCAGAGTGACCAAAATGTAGAAGCCTCATCACAGTGGTTGGTTATGCTAGTTACAATTTCAATCTCATTACAGTGGTTACAGTTCATAACAGTCAGAACAAACCAGTTTAGGATCATTTTGGTGTGTGTGTAGAATAAAAACTGAGGTTAAAACTTGAGATTCAGTTCTTGTAGAGTACTACTACATTTGAGTATTTGACATACAAAAGTATTCTTCAAAAGCATGTGAAATGTTCTAGAAAGAAGTAAAGAAAATAGCATACTTGGATGGGACCAGCAGCTGTTAAAAGTCCAGCAACACCACCTCCGATCACTCGACCATCAGGGCCAGCAAGTGAGACACTCAATCCACCAGTTCGACTTTTCATGCCACTGTTGTCAGCAACAGTGAATGATCCAGACAAAGATAAAATCTCAAATCGACCCTGAAAGTAAATGCTGGACTCAATTATTGAACAATTTCCAAAAACAAATAAGCATGGTTGCATGCATGCCAAAATGGTTATGCTCACAACAAGAGAAAATGCAAAACAGCAGAAAATGACAGGTCCTAGGTGACATTGACCTCAGACAGACTACCACGTTAATGTGTTGATGTTTAAATATCTGGTTTAAAGATGTGCATTTGCAGATTAATAATGCATCACATAAATGATTCACATCATCATCGTGTACTAAATCTATGCATTTCTCGGTTGCACGACAAGGAAGGCTCAACATGAAGTCTATAACATTCTAGTTGTCACTTATCATCATATTGCAATACTCAAGACCATAGCAACACTAGTTCAGTAGCTTATCATAGTACTTTTGTTAGAAAATTATGACTTAGTTCAGATATACTTTTCAAAAAGTACCCACAGAAGAAAACAAGGTAAAATAAATCACAAAATTTTCTTGAGAGAACCCTCTCATTTCCCTTCTTCATAAAAAAAAACTGATATAAATACACTGATCTTAACTCTAACGATATATTTATTCATTTGACCACCTATTTTTTACCATATAAGTCAGTGTTTGTATAAGTTTAGCCAATCTAGGCTTATATCACCCCAATAACTGAAATTCAGCTTGCAGATTAAGATAGCAAACAAAATTATGACTTGGATATTAGTTGAAATGTTTCACTAGATTTAAAATGATTACAACACTTTACGAAAGAAGACACAGCTAGAAGCGTGTGTCTATCTTCTCTAGCTACTGGATTATGTCTCTTATATGCTTTATTTTAGCATCTTAATAATTAACTTATTTCCCATTTCCAGTGTTAGATCTGACACGGGAACTGATGAAATGAAAGGATAAACCAATTCTTTAGCATACACCCAACACACCAATTTTGAGCATATATCCAATACACAAGGCAGATAACTTGTCCAACCCCACAAACAAGAAGAGACAAACAGAGATCACCTGACATAAATGCACCCAATGCTGCCCTATATGGCATCAATATTCTATATTGGCAGAACACATAAATAAGCTACCCCGTGAAATTATTTCAGATATGAATCAAATTCAATCAAAGAAAGCTTGGTATCATGGAATTGGAAAAACACTCAAAACCTTTGCAGGAAAAGAAAATTAGATAAAATAATTTTTAGTATAAAAAACATTTAGATCTAAGAGACCATGCCTCGTAAGTCAATATGCCACCAGAAGAACCAGGTTGGCGTATGGTGACATTTGAGATAGCTCCATTGGCAGAGAGAATACAAATTCCTCTTGGACCCTTCTGAGCAAATGACAAGATCTTTCCAGCAACATCCTGCAAAGTAGTAAAGTAACAAGATCCTTATCCAAATCGCCAAACCAAAAAGGATCTGTCAAAATTGCTCAACAAAACTAGAGCCAAATGATGCATCATTACATAAATCTGCAAAAAGACAACAACGCACACTGGCTTCTGCATTACCTCTCCAGTGTAAACAGTCACCACATGCGGTATGAAATCACCAGCAGCTGTGTTTGCAAACACCTCACCTTCAAGAATCACGGACACAAAACCAATCCACACATTAGCCGTATGTGGTATAATAATTTTCATCTCCAAAACTAGAAGCCAGGTGAATGAACCCAGAAAAGAACAGTTTTTTTGGGTACCAGAAAACAATAATCTTGCTCAAGGCAGATAAAACTCTCTTTCGTATTGACAAACTCGAATTCAAGACAAGTAATCATACTGAAAGAGGCTGGAACCAGTGGATCCAGTCGTTAAGCGGTAAAAGAACATTTTTTTCTAGCCATGGAAATCAAATGAATGTACACACCAACCTTAGATTACTAACCACAAAAAGGAAAGTTCACATTTTTGTGACAGATTCACGGTCCCTTAGACGTTACCAGAAAGAAACAAATAAAAAGAAAACTCGTCGTTTGCATCAATCAAGGGACCCTTTAACGAATTAGGCTCAAATCTCGATCCCAACCCAAAGAACCCAGAACAAAAGAAAAACAAAAATAAAGAATGAAATCCGGGACAAAACCCAAGACAGTGGAGCTACAACAACCATGGACAAAAGGGTAAGATTAATTGAGATTCATGATTTAGGTATGCCGGTAAGAAAATGAAGGTAGGGAAAAGAAAAAAAGGTTGAGCTAGGAACAGGGATTTTTTGGTTGGCGGGTAAGTCAACTTGGGGACGACATAGTACAATGAGTGAGGTCAGCACTCAGCAGCAGCAACATCACAACACCTGAGAGAAACAAAACAACGTTGTACCGTACCACTACTCACCAAAAGAAGAAAAGAGTTGGTAGTTGCCAAAAGCTGTGTGTTTGCCACGGCCCCTTTTGTTAGAGAACTCAGAAGGTGTGGACAAAGTGAAACCCGGTGGAGCTGGTGTCGGGGTTGCACTCACCCTCAGGTTCCCATCTGCATCATACTTTCTCGGCCTCCCTCTCTTCTTCTTCCCAAACAAGTCAAAACTCCCTTGCCCCCCAGTGCTCCCCGGTGTTGTTGCTACCAATGTTGTTGTCGTCGTTGCAGCTGGCACTGCAGGAACCATCGTTGTTGGTGTTGACGCTGGTGCTGGCGCTGGCGCAGGTGCTGCTGCTGTTGTTCCTTCGCTGTTTCCCACGTTCATGTTCATGTTAACATTCATGTTCATTGGCTGAGACACCCCAGACGGTGGTGGAGCTGACCCTGCAGAAATGGTGCTGTTGCTGAGTGCTGCTTCCATGAGGGTGTTCGTATTTCCAGAAATGGAAGCAGAAAAAGTATGGAGTTTGAACAAGGAAGAGTCTGCAAATGGCGCCAGAAGTAGAAGGAACAGAGAGGGTGTAGGCTTTTTCTCTTTTTAATCTTTAGAGGTAGAAATTGTGAATACTTGAATACAACTCAACTCAGTTACTCTCTCTCTCTTTCTCTCTCTTCTCTCTGTCTCTGTGCTTTGGCATTAATGGAGGAGAATGAGGCTGAGATGGGAAACTGCTATTTTCTTGTCGGGACTCCACTCTGCATTATAATATTTTAATTTGCATAAAGTTAGGTTTAAATATTAAAATGTGCCAAGGCTCTTGTAATCTATGAGGATAATCACCACATATAAATGTCTTATACCCAAAATGCCCCCCTTAACCGCCCTAAGGACTTTTAGGTCCAGTTTTTTTTTCATAATTAAAATTTATTTCTCATTTTTCATGTTTATTACACATTTAATACTATTTTCTTGCTTTCCTTCAATGTTACGGTTACATGCGTAAAAAAGAACAAAAGGCGAAAAAGAAATATATATTAAAATCCGTAAAAGAGAAAAAGACGATAAAACAAATTAGGTATTCAGAGTTTACTTGTTATCGATGGTTTTTCAAAAAATGTGAATACAGTTAAGTGTAATTCCTTTATCAATAATTAAACATTGAACGTTGAATTATATATTTTCTTTTAATATTACGTGTAAAACACGTGAAAGAAAAAAAAAGGATTAATAAGTTTGAAAAGTAAAAAAGGAGCGATATAAGAGACTCAACAAGGTATCCTTCATTATTAAAATAATAATGTAAAATCCTTGAAGATTTACACATTTCGACAGAAACTAGAGAAGAAATAGCTTTTAGAACTAAACATTTTAAATATTAAAGTTGATAATCTCTTTTTAATATTAATTATGCATTTAATGTTTTCTTACTTTACTTTAACGTTAATTGTGAAACGCGTGAAAAGAGGGAAACAAAAATAAGATGCTACAAAAAAAAAATTTGAAACCGTAAAAGGAGGACGATGAATAAAGAAGTGACAACAAAGTTATTCATTTATCTTCTCATTTAGGGTTTTTTAGGAATATATACTTAAATTATATGACGTTTAGTATTAATTAGATATTATTGAACGCTAAATTTTTAGAAGTTTGTGCGAAATCCGTAAAAGAGAAAAGGAAAAATAAATTTAAAGAGTAAAAGGGAAAGATAAATAAGAACAAATATGTAAAAGTAAAGCATGTGTTTTATTTCATTATTTATTTAGATTCCTCTAAAAATTAAAGCATAGAAAATTAATGTAAAGCCAATAAGATTTATTTACAGCTTGTCATCATGTTTTGGCATAAATGAAGTCGAAACGGTTCCTATGATTAATGATGTAAAATACAAAGTTTGGAAAAAAAAAGCTTTTTAATATTAGTTATACATTTAATATTTTATTACTTTTCTTTGACGTTATCCGTGAAAAGAGGAAGACAATTGAAGAAGCAACGACAAAAATAAAATCCGTTAAATGAGAAATATGAATAAAAAGTGACAAAAAAAAAAGTTATTCATTTATCTTGTAATCTAGGGTCTTTTTAAAAAGTAAACAATTTAAAACATACTAACTTAAATTTTATTTTATTTTTATATTTGTTAGACACCAAATTACTCTTCTTCAATATTTTTGCAAAATACATGAAAAATAAAGACAAGGAAGAGAAAAAAAAAAAGGATCGACGGGTAAAAATAAATTACCTCTTTCCCACTTAAAGTTTTCTGAAAGATTAAAGGCCAACAAATAAAATCCACTAATATTTACAACTTCTCATTTTTTTTTTTACATAAACAATAAAAGAACACAAAAATATATGATTAAACATTTAACATACTAAAGTTAATTTATTTTTTTATATTAATTATACCCGTAATATTTTATTTATTTTCTCTAAAATTACTTGTGAAAAAAAGAAAAATGAAAAAGATAAAAAAATTGAAACTTGTGAAAGAAGATAATTAATGGAATGGAAAAAATAGCTATATGTTTATGTTCGAGCTTGAATTTTAATAAAAGATAAACTTTAAATAAATTTAAAATAAAGGTTTAAACATAGTTAAAGATATTTTTAGTACAAATTTTATTTATTAAAATTTAATTCTTTCTAAACTTTTCTTTTAGATTAAAATATAAGTAAGAAGTTTTTGCTGACAAAATATAATCCAAAAGAGATAGCGATTTAAGGATTAGAAGTTGAAAATGTTTTTTATAAAAGTGAGTATTTAGTTCCTACTAATATTTTAAATTCCTTCTTCTCTTATTTTTATGAAATTCTTATGATTGGAAGACGATGTTTTGTTAGATAAAAAATCAAGGGTCCTAGTTATACTATATGTAATTTTGATTAAGTGCGTTTACAACAAAAGTATTAAAGACATGAAAACATTTTAGTATTAAAACTCAAATAGATGCAAGTTCTTCATTTAAAGACAAAATATGCTACAACACACCTTGCACTTCTATTTTTGTGTGATAAGTTCACACGTAAGATGGCTCATAAGTTTGTGTCTTTAGTATATCATAATATTTTCCTAACTTATAAATGCATATATTATGTTTTATAGAGAATGTTTCTTAAGTCTGACAACCAAAAGGATCTCATAATAAATGTCAATATTAGAAGATCTCATGAAGAGTTTGTGAAAGTTATTTTTTGTCAACAACTTCTTATAAAGGATATACTATCACATATGTATAGTCCATTAACCTTGTACAATCTTGAATTTTCTCAAGAAGAGTTAAAAGACATTTGACCTAGTGATAAGATATGTTGAGTATCATGATCTTTCTTCAAGTAGAAGTTTGCATTAAATATTTCATGAAAAACGCTTAATGTAACTCTAAATGTCTACAATGACAGACATATTTTAGGAACAAAGAACTTCTTCCTCCTAGTGTCTCAACAACTAGAGAAGGATTAAGAACATATATCTCCAAACTTTTTTTTATAAATAAGAGTAACATTTGATGAACCAATAATTTTGCATGAAAACATTTTTGCACAAATAATCCTATGAATGGTTTAAGTAAATGTCTTGTAAATCTAGCTTGTTCATAAAACACTATAGGGTTTTAGCAAACTTAAAGAGTGAAACTCATTGTATTCGTCTTAGGATGTTATACTTCTTTGAGGGAGCAACCTTATAATTGTTTGATCACATCTTCTTATGTCTAGGATTTTTAGCTAGGAGTGGTTGTGTTCCAAACACTACTTGATTATTTAGTCATAAAAGGTTGAGTTCCAAACAATACTCATTTGTTTAGTTAAGAGTGATTGATATAGGAATTTAAGTTTGTCAAAGTACAATTGAGTTTCTAGAAATATATAAAGGAAGTTTAGGTAGTAAACAAACTATAAAAAGGTGAAGAGAGTTTATTTTAGTATCTAATTTGAATAGTTGTTTAGATGTGAAAAATGTGATTGTTGAAATGATATAGGCGTTAGAATTGGAGTGTATGCATTTTAATATAATTGTTGAAATAATGTAAAGTTGTCATGGGATCATTAGATATTTGAAAACAAATAAAATACACAATTACAGATAACTAAATTGTGTATTTGAAACTTTTCAAATATCAATGTTTGATAAAAGCAATCAAAAAAAGTTTTAACTAGATAAATGCATTATTAAGAAGTTTTGGTAAATATAGCTTTTGATGAAGATTGCCAAACACAATTTCAAGTTAATAGACATATTATTAAAAAAAAAAATTTAAAACTTTTGCCTTATTAAAAGTCTCCTTCTTTGGTTATTTGCAAATCAATAATATGCAATTCAAAGAGGTATTTACACTGGTTATTTTTGTATTGGTTTGTCCAAAAACTTATACTACATCTAACTCTTGATAAACACAAACAAGTTCAAGTGGCAAACTAATGATGCAAGATACAAGATAAGTATTATTTGGACAACAACCACTTTTTTAAATATTTTGTGTTATTTGAATCACAACCACTCTTGGCTAAACATTGTGTATTCTTTGGATACACAACCACTCTAGCTAAATACTAAGTATTCTTTAGACAATAATCGTTGTTAGCTAAACACTGAAAATTCTCTAGACTTGTTGTCACTTGTGGTTAAGCAATTTGTTTATACAAAGGGTATAATTTAAATGATCACTTGGTTTTGCTTACTAAAAGAGAATGAATACAAATGAACTTCACTCTTATTGATTGTTATAAAATGCAATAATATTCTTTCTCATAAACTTAGGGCTTAAGTATTAACTTAAGATTACAAGAGTGTTAATAATGTTATCATTGATGTCATCCTTTATCTTTCTTCTTCAAGAAATTTTCTATATATAAATATTGAAAGAAAAAAGTCATTGTAAATCTTTTTGGAGTCGTTGTGAGGTTGTGAGAAGCTTTTCTTCTTCATCTATTGTATGCCCACATTCAAGCTTGAATATGCATTAAATTTTTTTCAAGCAAGCATTAAATGCATATATTTTCTTTAAGCAATTCTCTAATACACCACATGACTTATCAAACCTAGGTAAGACAACTTTCTCTCAAGCTCTAGAAAAGTGTAGGATCTAACAAGGCTTATGGTCTTCAAAAAACTAACACACTGCCTTTTTACAAAAGTTGTTTGTGTGGAGTAGCTTTAGGCTAGTTCTTGAAAATATATTTTGTGTTGATACATCTTTGCCAGATACTCTTGTAAAAAAAATATGTGAAAATTCTCTACATAAATAAATTGAGCACTTATTAGTATTTACCATAAAATACTTCAGACTATATGTATCTATCATTTGTCCAAGTGAAAGCTTATCATATGAAAACATATAAGCAAGATGTTAAGCATTTATTTAGCCAAAAGAAACACTTACATGTATCAAAATCTAATACTTTATAAAATCACGTTTTTATACTTTGTTGGAAAGCATTTAATCAAAATCAAATATGATTTACTAAACTTTCTCTTACAACATAGTGTGCAGATAATTGTAAGCATAATTGGTATTTTGGGAAAGACATTAAAGGTGGTATATATGATGAAACTAGCATGAGTTCAATAAATAAATAAATAAATAAATATATATATATATATATAGGTAAAAAAGATGAATTTAGGTTAGTAAAAATCTATAATGATAATTTAGTTCTAAAAATAAATTCTCTATAAGAGTAAAGTAACATTTTCCTAAGAATTCTTTTAGTGGTGTCCGTGCTTTTAAAGAAATCAATGTTAATAGGTAATTAAAGTCAACTAATCTTCACAAACTAAAATTAAGGTGAATTGCAAACTTTAGGCCAGATATTTTTGTAATTTTTATTGATGTTCACTAAAGTGACGAGGACACCACTTAAGCAAACTTCTAAGTGGTGGTATTTAATATTATGATAGAGCATTACCACTAAAGTTAATTGGTCACTCAGGTAATAAAATTACACACTCAAGGCATGATTAATAGTTTGAGCGTGAGAAATGTCATATTGATTTTATTTCCTTCATGAGTTTAAGTGGTCAAACACTCATTTGTATGTTTAAGTAAGACAAAGGTCAAATCAATTCATCATCATCCAAATATCGTTCAAGCATCAATATAACACTTAATTGACATATCATATTGCTTAAGCATAGGTTTATATTTTCTTTTATATATATATATATATATATATATATATATATATATATATATATATATATATATATTATCTCATACTTTGAATTGTGATCACATGAAATTGTGTTTAACCTTATTGTATTATGATATAACTATTATGGTCATACTTTATATATGAAATACAAAAAAAATAAATCTAAGAATCACCCATGTGTAGAAACATAGTGATGATTTATTTGTAAAAAGTAATGTGTTGTTATTATGATATTTTTGTTAACCTAATTTATTATTTATGATTTATGTATGTATAATTTATAACACTTTGATACAACACCAACAATATTGTATGGCTAAACATGGACATTACAATCTACATCTTTATATCTAATAAATACTTATATACTCGTAATCGTATTTGTTAATAAATAAAAGAATATTAATCTAACAATATTACACAAGTTCACTCTTACATAAAGGATGTAATTGCAATTTTCTATTATGCACATTTACTAGTTTGCTCAAGGGTTAATTATGTTTTTAGTTCCTAAACTTACATGAAAAATTGTAATTCGTTCATCTTTCCAACTTTAATACATTTTGTTCATCAAACTTTAGAAATGAATGGATATAGTCCTTTTAACCTAATAATGTTATTTTTTTGGGACTTGATAAACGATTTTTCAAATTGACATTTGAGTTGGAAGGTGTCAAAACAGTGTAAATAACTCAAGCATCATCCTAAAACGTGTTTGACACGTCAAAAAAATTTACGGTAGTTGAGTTAGGAGGACTATATCCATTCATTTTTAAAGTTTGGGGACCAAAATGTATCAAAGTTTGACATAAGAACGAATTTCAATTTCGCATCCAAGTTTAGAGACTAAAAACATATTTACCTCTTTGTTCAAAATCTTTCATGAAAACTTCATGCACAAATGTATTTCATTTAATATACTTAGGTTTATATTTTGGCGCATTTGTTTAATTACGACCAAACTTTTATGTATTTATTGAAATAACGTATGATATGTGAATTTTTATTAATTTATTATTTTTAAAATATTAATTTATAAACTAAGAATATTTTAATACATATTTGACAATAATTATGTATAGATATAATATCTTACTTTAATACAAATTACGTTACCTTTACAAAAAATGATAAAATTTTGCTTTTATATTACATAAACAACATTAAGATTGAAGTATTCAATTACAACATAAAAACATTCAAACCTAACATTAATAAAACTACAGCGCACTTAAGACAAAAAAATACCTATTATGAAAAAATTAAGTAATCACATAGATGGAAAAAAACTAAATCAATGCAACACTAGTAGGAAACTAAACTCTAACAATCAAATTCCTCAACATATTAAGAGATTTATAATTAACTAGCCTGCTAATAAAAGACCTTTAAAACTCATTATTGCTTTTTCAAAAACCATTTTTGGAAGATTTAGTATTAATTTTCTTTAGCCTACCCCGACCAGGTTTCCTTGTAGCTTAAACTACTTCATCATCCTCCTTGGAATTAGAATATTTCTTCTCATCAAGCATATTAGCACATTTAAAGGCTATTTTCAATTCCTCCACAAATGAGCTTTTCGATTCCTCTACAAATGAGCTTCCTTAGACGTAAAAAAATTAGGAACTAGCTCAGAACTATAATGAGCTAAATCTAAGTGTTGTAAACCTTGCAAACTATAGAGAGTGCACCATAATAGATTGAACCATAGGCTCTAGCACAGGATCTCCCACAGGATCCACTACAGAGTCCACCATAGGAACATAGAATCCACCATAAGCATAAGCTTCACCACAAGCTCTACCACATGGTCCACAATACACTCCACAATAAGCTCCATAAAAGACTCCTCAGGTTTTAAAACTGAACATAGAGAGGTTTCATTCCCATCTTGGGGGCACCAAACACCTTAGGACAATAAATTGTATTTTTACACCAACTATTTTCTCCCCATGAGAATTTACCTTTGCATCTTGTTGTAATCGTCTACAATTAGATAGATCATGACCAGTCATTTTACAATTTGAGCAAAAAATAGTCAATTTATCGTACTCCACATCAACAATAAAGGAAAATCTTAGCATTTTCAACAAAATTTGATTAGACAAATCAAATAACAAATGAACATCAACCAATAACATGCAAAGAAACATTAAGACTTATTCTTAGTGTAATCATCTAAAGATAAGGGTGTTCCAATGCCACATGCAATTGAGAAAATCACCTTTGATTGCCAATATTCTAGACGAAAATCATGTATGTGCACCCAACATTGGGTTTTTGGGAGCTTCGTAGAAGTTGGAACAAAATCTTTATTCCAAATAAAAACACAAAGAATCTTGGGTGACAAATTTCAAACTACAATCGCCAAGACCCTTCTTAAATCCTCAAGTGAAGAAAAATAAAAATTCATAGAACCCTTTGGCAAGAGGAATTGCTTTCCATTAACCCAAATGTTTCCATACCACATCAAGTTTCTTACAAAGATCTAAATGTGTGGGAGGTTTATCCCTTTTTGTTAACCAAATACGCCTATACAAATGTTTTTTGCACTCCTCTATACTAGCAAGATAAAATTCTTCAGTAATTTCCACCGAGATCATATCTCCTTTTATACAAGGAGAAGGTAATTATGATAAAGAAATATCATAAAACATTATTAAGAACTTGGGAAAATGTACATTTTTGTGACCAAACATTTGAAGAAGATTGTGATAAAAGAGGTTGTCCCTGATCCTGATCTTGTAAGCAACTCCAAGGGATATAAAATCCCGAAGAAAAAGAAGCCATAACTATATGTCATCCCTTAACAAACCAAAACTAGAAAACTAACCTTGCAGCCACGTAATTTTGCAAGAAACCTAGATGATGCCAAAGTGTGCACCTGGTCGACACATGAAAAGTTGAAACCACAACTACTAGCCACGTACCTATACCTGGCCCACTCGTGAAGTTGAACACCAATCACAACCGTCAATCTACACCTCCACCAAAACTTGAATGTCCTACATGGTGTGGTCCCCATGCTTTTATTTATTTTTTTAATTTTAATAAAATCTTTATATTTTGATAATATTGTCTAACATGAACTTATTTGGACATTAACACCAATCAAATAAACCCTTGAATAATTCAAAAAATACATGGTAATCATATTTAATTTTAAATTTAAATTATTATATATAATATAAAATGCGGTGACATATAGATGAATTTTTAATATATTTTAAAATCATTAAGTTTTTTATTTAGTTTACGTATACATTATTTAATAGTTATACAACTTGAAAAATAAAAAGATATTTTATAGTGAATTGTATTAGATTTTTAAATTTTAATTTATTTCTATTACAAAATTTAATTTTCTATGTTTTTTTATAGAGATAACTATATTATAAAGAATATTAGATAAGTATGGTCGGTTTTTTAACCATTTTTCTGCAACAATTTTTTTTCATATTTTGCCGCACCTTATTTAAAAAATAAGAAAATATTTGTCTTTTAATTTAAGCTTCAATAAAATAAGTTAATAAGAATAAATAATAACACAAATATATATAAAGTGGTAATTCATAAAAAGAATATGTAAAATTAAACAATTTACATAAATTAAAGAAACTAAAGAAACAAATAACTAAATCCACAAAAATGTACAAAAACTATAATACCCTAAGAAAACATGACAAAACATATTATACAAGATAATATATATATATATATATATATATATATATATATATATATATATATATATATATATATATATATATACTATCTTGTATAATATGTTTTGTCATGTTTTCTTAGGGTATTATAGTTTTTGTACATTTTTGTGGATTTAGTTATTTGTTTTCTTTCAGTTTCTTAGGGTATTATAAGGTAAGTTAGGTTATAACATAACGACATATGCAAGAGTAAGTAATCAAATTTTAACATATAAAAGTGATATAAAAGGAACAATTTCATTAACAATCCATAAGTAATTTAGTTTTAAGTAACACAAACATACAACAATATATAGATCATATATGGATCTAATATATCAAGAATATTCAACAAGTAAAATAGTGTAATTTTGAAAAAAGTAATCTAAATTGATCCAAAAAATTTGGTTTTCATCGATTATCAATTTTTTTGCATCAATTTTTGGCTAATTTTTTTGAATCGTTTCATTTTTGAACATCCTTAGAAGGATAATACTAGTGGCTTGTGAAATCGTTTTATTGTCTTATTTTTTCAATTTACAAAATGTGTTCCATGTTTCTCAACTAAAAAAATATGTGTCAAACCAAAGCATGAACTAGAATCTAATGAGAAAGAAAACTTATCTTTTCGAAGCTAAACCTATAAGGATTGAAGATCATGATATAATAGTTGCATACTACAAACATCAATATGGTTAAGGTATTATGGGATCTAACACTACTAGAATTTTTCATACTTTATGGGACTTTTCTTGCAAATTTGTTAAAATATTTTGCAAGAAAAGACTTTTTTTTACCATTTTTTCAAAGAGTTTTACTTGGCATGTAATTCATATTTCCTACAAAATTATAAAATTTACAAGTATTTCCAACAAATTTTATGTGAAAAGTGTTTTGTATATAATATTTTGCAAAAAAAAAAAAGAAATAGTAACAATTACTTGCAAATTATTTTTCATAACAAAATTTGTAAGTATTTCCTATAAAAAAAATTAAAAACAAAAATTGGCAACAAATATGTGTTTTTTAAGTAGTGTAAGACTCTACTTTAGAAGAAAAAAAATGAGAGATGCATATTCTTACCTATTTTCTTGTAAGTGAAATTTCAAGAATGAATTTTTGCATTATTGGTAGAATATAAAACCTGACTTTTTATATTTGCTCTAAATGGTTTTAAATATAATATAAATTAAAATTCTACAATGTTTTTAATATGTATATTAGAATTTTAATTATTCACTTTTATTTATAAAATCTTACTATCTCTATGAATTTTTATTTTTCTTAAAATTCCCTCTGTCGTTCCTCTAAGATTTTGAGATATTTTCTTGGATAATAAGACGCAGTTCAAAGGATACAAGAAATTATAACAATTTGAATTAAGCATATTGTGATTTAGAGTACACTTTTCTTTTCCTCGAATCTATGTTTCTTTTTTGTTCTTTGGCTTGATGGATGGATTTTCAACATCCATTTGATATATATATATATATATATATATATATATATATATATATATATATATATAATATATATATATATTAAATAGATTGATTTACGTTACTTTAGGATTATAATGACATGTTCTGAATCAAGATTTTAGGGGGTAAGTTAAGACTTCCCTAAATTGTTTTTACTATATTTTTGTATGGAAATAAAATATCAAAGGTAAACGGAATAACGAGAATGTAGGAGGGGACCGTTTTGATATCCAATTTGAAAATTAGTATTGATGTCACACTTAAAAAAAGAAAGATGAGAATATGAGTGATAAGTTTTGAGGTTAATCATCACAGGCAGTGACACTACTAAAGAAACACATATTTCCTGTCAATTTTCTTTTGAAATTTTTTTCTTAGGAAATACTTACAAATTTTGTTATGAATAATGGTTTGCAAGAATTTGTTACCAATTTTTTTACAAAATATTTTATACAAAACGCTTTTTTCTAGAAAATTGTGTAAGAAATACTTGCAAATTTTATAATTTTGTGAGAAATAATTACCTATGAAGGAATTAATTTGTAAAAAAAAAAAATCCATGAAATATATAAAATTTATTACAATTAAAAAAAATTACTTAGATAATTTTGTTTGTGTAAAAAAAAATAGGAATGGTCTGAGGAGATCCTCAGTGACCATAGGTTACCCCGATATATATCAATTAAGTCTGACCCTCTATATTCCACATCAATTTTCTAATAGGTGTTATTTAATATTCATTAATGTTGCATTAATCCCATTATATCATTATTTCCTAGATTTAATTAAAACATAAAAATTACAAAAAAAATCAAAAAACCTCTCAAGATAATGTCATTTTCTCCTTTAATGCATTCAACCTGGAATGTCATGAGTACACTTCTTATAAGAGAAACAAAATATGAGAATCAAACATCAATCTTTTATCAGTTTTCCAATTCAAAACTAGAATCCATACATGAATTATTAATTGATAGAGAATTATGAGTTCTTTGCAACATTAGATCAAAAGTTCTTTCTCACATTATTGAATGAACAAAACAACAATATCTGCATAAAAACATCTTTTCATTATTATGTTTTTCTTCCTCTTTGTTGGTCACATACTTTTTTTTTATTCCTTATTTTTACTTTTTTTATATATTTTTTATTGGATTCCTTTTTTCTTTCAACCCCTTTTCTTCAATTCTCTTTTCTCTCATCTCATTCACTCTGGTGAAAATCAATTCCTCAAGTAACATTTAGTTGATGAGTTTTTGTGAAAATGTTATGATATTTTATACGGTTGACATTTATATTCATTCAAGATTTTTATATATTAGTATATATATATATATATATATATATATATATATATATATATATATACGTATTCAAGGGTTTTATAATAATATATGTGATATGTTTTAAGATAATGTATGGAGAAATATGATAAAATAGGTTATATTTTGTGATATATTTGTCTTTATTACAACTATCAAATGATGAGAAATTGTAAAAAAAGTATTTTTGTGATATTTAAAATTTAATATAGTATAGTATTTTTGCGTATAGTAATAATTAAATTTTTGATATATTAAGAAATCTTTGATTATAGGTTATATTATGCAAATTAAAAAATTATGATTAATATTTATATTCTATTTCATTATTCTTTGATTGTATTATAAACATGAGAGACTATATGAGAAGAATTATTTCTAGTAAATATGTTTACTTATTATATTTATATATTTTTTAAATTTTTTTTCATTTATGAAGACAAATTTCTTTCATAAGACCCACATTAAACTTTTTTTTTCATCTCTGTTATATTTTTCCTGTTTTATACATAACAAAATAACTTTATTTTTGTTCTCAAATGTAGTTATTTTGCTAAACAAAATATCAATAAAATAGTGATTTAATATAATACGATTAGAATTTCAAAACTTAAATTTATTTAATTATCTTTAAATTTTTATTATAATTGCCAATGAAGTAGTGGAAGAGATTAGGAGGAAAAGGAAGAAGGCGGTAATAATAAAAGTGGATTATGAAAAAAACTTATGATTTAGTGAGTTGAGAATTGATATATTACATAATGGGTAGATTACATGATGATTAGGATTTTGTGTGAAATGGTTTGGATGGACCAAAGCATGCGTGGAATCATTTACAATATTGATATATTATAAAAGTGTGATGAGAACATAAATAGGTAAATTTCTGAGGCGTGTTGAAAATATTGTCTTTAAGAATTTATCTGCGGTGTATGTGCAAAGTCCTCTAGAATACAACAAGAATATCTCGGATATATTCCGAGGATAACAAAAACTAGCAAGATAAATACTTTTTAAAATATGAATAACCCAAGATAATAGAAGAAAGATATAGAGGAAGAACAGAGCACAAGAAAACCAAGAGAGAAAGAGATGTGAGTTAGTGTGTGTTTTTTGGAGAGCAGCAAACCACACTTTTATAGGTGTGAATGAGGGATACAGATGGGTTAAAATCTCATGGCTCATGATGCAAATCTTGTAATAGTTCAACACCGATCATATTATTGTAAATACTAAATCGAAATTGCTCTAGCTATAATGGCCAAAATGCAACTGCATATTTTGCACTAAACAGATTTTACAACAATCCCCCACATATTGCAAAATATGAGAAATAGAAGAAAAGAAGAAAACCATGGGTCTTTTATAAGATGCAAAGCTTTAGAGCTAGTATAGCAAGCTATATGAACCAATCTTAGATTAAGAAACTTAACATACAATGTAGTTGTTATAGCAAGCTATATGAACCAAAAACATTTGATGTGTATTAGATGCTTATCAATCACAGTACACCCCCACAATTCTTGTTGTTATCGCTGTGTTGCGCTACTAGGCCATGCGCGTGCCCGATATTCATAAGTGCTCTAGAGATCATGCTAATATCTCATACAAGCGGCCCCACTTGACACTCATATAGGTGATTTCATCAAGTGTATGCTGCAAATCATACACCACCCATAAGGGATGTGAAAATCATTAAAACTTTGTTTAAGCTAAAAGTCTTACACCTCGGAGAATTTCAATTACAAAGTTTAACCTCTCAATAATGCAGTCTTAGCACTTTCACACACACCTTAGGAATGGACATAATTGATTGATTTAAAAATCAATTTAGTACTATTAGAACTAACAAGTGACTTATTTTTACCCATATAAACCTTATTCATGGGATCTCCAATCACAAAGGTTGTGTTACCATCACTTGTTTGTTTCAAGTGGCTTAAGTCTCATTCCCCTCGATCTTTCTATATTTCTTCTCAAGCAAGGGTTTTGTTAGAGGATTCACAAAATTTCATTCTGACTTCACCCAATCAATGGGAATTGTTCCACTCTTTAGCTATAGATATTAGCAATTGACAATCACAATGTCTTTTCATTCCTAGTAGAATGTTAGCTAAGAAGTTCATCAACTACCCAGCTTCACTACTAGTCATTTCAAGAGCAACAACTCATATTTCATTGTTGATCTAACAATCATTGTTTGCTTAGCTGATCTCCACGTAGTCACACTACCCCCAAGTATGAAACTTAACCATTAATGGATTTTGTCTTATCTAAATCAGAGAGTTAGTTAGCATCATTGTACCCTTTTGGTACAATGAGAAATCCACTATATTCAATGACCCAATTCATTAAATCTCTTAAGTATCTAATAAGTCTTTGAAAGTGCATCTCAATATTCATAATTAGCATATTAAGTGTATCTTCTCAGTCCACCTACTGCATAAGCAATATGTGGTATAAGAAGGTTCATCAAAAGTAGTAAGCTCCCAATTATCTGGGCATACTGAAGTTGAGAAAAATAATTCTCCTCTATTTTTCAAAATTAGTATCATAAGGGATATTCACTCGTTTATAATTTCTAAACTTCCTAAAAAGTTCTCAAGAATACTTTTGGGATAATAATACTATCACCCTTCCTTATGATTCTATCTTCTAAATTCACATTGGCTCCACCTATAACCAACTTATTTGAAAGTTAGATTCTAGAAATAACTTAATTTTAGAAACTATCTCATTGCATAACATGTCATCCACATATATAATGACATATTTTCTATTTCCAGATTTAAAATACTATCAATATCATTAGGTGAAAAGCCATCACAAATAATTATTTCATTTTTCTTTGAAAATGGGGTTAGATTTACTCATGAGGATTTATCTGCAATATATATGCAAAGCCCCCCCCCCCCAAATACAACAGGAACATCTCGGATATATCCCGAGGATAATAAAAACTAGCAAGATAAATACTTTTTAAAATATGAATAACCCAGGATAACAGAAGAAAGATATAGAGGAAGAACATAACACAAGAAACCCAAGAGAGAAAGAAATGTTAGTTAGTGTGTGTTTTTAGAGAGTAGTAGACCACCTTTTTATAGGTGTGAATGAGGGATAGAGATGGGTTAAAATCTCATGGCTCATGATGAAAATCTTGTAACAGTTCAACAATGGTCATATTATTGTAAATACCAAATCGAAACTACACTAGCTATAATGGCCAAAATGCAACTACATATCTTACAATAAACAAATTTTACAACACGATATTGATAAATGATAGCCTAACAAAGGAATTCCAACCAAGAAGAGGCTTTAGATAAGGGGATCCAATGATACCATTTATATTCTTAATAGTAGTAAAGGGGTTGGTAGGATTGGTGAGATAGGCAACAAAGAAACAAATGTATGAAGGAGGAAGAATGGGTAAGAAGGAATCATTGGTTAACCTACTATAGTTTGTTGATGACACACTATTTGTTTGTGAATCCAACATGGAAAATATCATAGTCATGAAAACCTTCTTGAGATGCTTTGAAATTGTAACATCCCTGTTAGATACTACTTATTAAAAAAAAAATTAAGAAAAGAACATCAAACTTTTATTATTCCCAAACGCGGGAAAATTCATAAATTATTCAAGCGCTAAAGATCAATTAAAGCTATATAAAAAGAAATATAGTCTTATTACAATTTCCAAAATCAAATAAAGATAACAGAAAACATAAATATGTTCCTAGCTCGAATCCCAAGCTAGCCCCTCTCTCCGTCTTAAGTGTTAGCAGCATCACTTGTATCATCAACTGCTCTCGTGTAAATAATTACACAATCATCGTCATGCACAAATAGAAAGGGTGAGCTTAATAATAAAAGGAAACACAACAATTAAATAATATATATACACCCAGTTATATTATTATAGTTAGACCTTGGCCAAGTCCTTAATAGCCCAAGGCTTTTCAACCTTCAATTCACACAACACAGTTAGCCATGGACTTAGGATTTATGATGCTCACACAAACCTGCCCACTCGTGGTCCTGCCTCTACGATCCTCCTCGCTCGTAGTCCTACTCTACGAACTTACCCGTCCGTAGTCCAACACATGTGACCCACCAGCTACATACCTCCCCGCACGTAGCATCTCTCAAATGTGAGCACGGAACATACGAATCTACCTCGCTCGTATCCCCACATGAGAGTATCAGAGTATGAACCTCCTCGCTCATACCATCACATGTTAACCACCATCCATGAACCTACCCGCCCATGGTACAACATCTCATGATCCATGTCCGCATCAAGGCGTACAAACAACACACACAAACTGCACTATATTCGCTTGGGCTAGAAGCCATAGCTTGAACGACCAGGCCTATCTCGCTTAAGCTAAACCTTCTCGCCTGAGTGAGCATGCTACAATGGCTCACTACGAAGCCTCGCTTAGGCGAGCTCTTCTCGCCTGGGCGAGATCGCCCTTCGCCTAAAACCAAGACTCTCGCCTAGGCGGCGAGTTAAGCAAAAACACAATTCAAGCATGAGTTCTCGCTAAGCGAGAACCTCTCGCCTGAGCGAGATGCTCAAACCAAAGCCTCACAACCCTCGATTTCTCGCTTAGGCGATATGCACTCGCCTGAACGAGATAACATGTCGCCCAAGACCTGGGCACTCCGCCTGAGCGAGTGGCTCGAGCAAAATTAGGGTCAAGACTCTGCTACTTTCGCCTAGGCGAGCCTTGCTTGCTTGGGCGAGAATATCAGATGTCTTCCCTGTTCTCACATGCAAATACAGGAAAAACCATGCCAAATCATGTTTCAAACATTACCAAGCAATTCCAGAACATCAGTATTGATTATGAACGTGTTTTCAACCCAATTTCATCATCACAATTTGAGATTGCTTAACAACAGCCATATCATGCAAATACCCTAATTTATTCATACCCAAACATATAATAGGCTTTTCCCACACTGTCAGAACCACAATACTCACATCATATTTACACAGGTACGAAAATTTCATGTCAATCAAGCATAAAATTATGAGACAAGAGCTCTCAAACATACACATAACCACAGACACTAAAATAGCTCCCCTTACCTAAAATTCCTTGCTCTGATTGGTCCTCTAACCTTAGCTTTGTGCTACCCAAGGCCCTCCTTTGCTCTCCCACGAGAATGTAGCTCTTCTCTCAACCCAAATTCACTTTTCTCTTTTGAATTTCGTCCCCTCTCAACACTTTAGGTTTTTCAGTCTCCAAAACCCTCCTAATTGCCTTATTTTTGCCCCTTTTATATGACCTTAATATGGGTAATGGTAAAAAAAAACGATATGGGTAATGGTAAAAAAACGAAAAAAGGGCTTTTTAATTATCTATAATTGCCTTTCATAGCTCATTATGGGTTGTTTTTCCCATTCCCGTGGCTGCCCAATGTCTCTAGGGTCTACCCACCCTTTCACATTCAGACTACAATTATATTAGCAAAAATAAAGAAGTCAATTTCATTCTCAGCAAGATTTGAACACACAACCCCTCAATCACAAAGCAAATACTCAACCAATTCAACCAATACATGATTTGTGATAATCCTTATAATTTTAGGATTACATTATCACTACTCCCATTCAATATATAACATAAAAAAATGCACCATTTACATACATACAATTGGCATACTCAATTAAGTACTACTCTCAACCATTTGAGCTAATATTATTCCACGTCACAAACATTTGTATTAAAAACCATAAAGGCTCCTATTAACCGCATTTATTAAATAATTATTTAATTAATTATTTAAATTTCTCGGGTCTTACAGAAATGGTGTTAGGGTTAAGGCTCAACTTCTACAAGACGAAGATAGGAGGATAGGGTATAGAGAAGGAAGTAATGAAAACTTTCTCCATGACCCTAAATTTTAGTTATATGAAAATTTATTTCAAGTACCTAGGAATCCCTATAGGAGACAACCTAATGAAGCAACAATTTTGGCAGGAATTGCTGGATAAAGTCAATAACAAGTTGTCTAGATGGAAAGGCAAATTATTGTCTTTTACTGGCAGGGTATGCCTAATAACGTTTGTTCTTTCTGCCTTACCACTATTATATTTATCCCTCTTCAAAATTCCAAAAATTGTTTGTAAAATGTTGACAAAAATACAAAGAAACCTCTTGTGGGGTTGGGAATTAGAGGATAGGAAGATATCCTGGACTAAATGAGAAACTTTGTGCAATTCAAAGGATGAAGGATGGCTTGGCATAAGAGATATAGAAACGCTTAATTGTGCCCTATTAACAAAATGGAAATGGAGACTAGGGACGAATATGCAAGGATTGTGGTTGGAAGTATTAGAATTCAAGTATGGATCAAGGAGGAACCTATATACTAATATAAAAGTGAAGGAATAATTGTGGTGGTGGAGCGACTTGCGCACAATGTGTGGTGAAGGGCACAAAGATAATTGGTTTGATAATAATGTAGGTTGGATCGTGGGAAAATAAAATAAAATTTTTGGAGGATAAATGGGTGGGAGATATACCACTAAGCCACATGTTTCCTAGGTTGTAAGTTATCTCAAATTAGAAGGACAAAACAATAAAGGAGCTTGGGGAATGGAATGAGACTAGTTGGGAATGACATATAGTATGGAGGAGAGGAAGATTGGTTTAGGAAGCAGACAAAAAAGCAATAACTCAATCATACTATATCATATAAATCTTTTAAAAGAGAAATAAACAACACACATGCTTGGAAAAATGCAGAGGAAGGTATGTTTTTGGTCAAATAAGCCTATACCATTTTGCAAAACAACCTAAATGGGGAAAACACTAGTATGTTTAATTCTTATTGGAGTGTGAAGGCTCTTCCAAATGCTTAATACTTCGGATGGAGAGTACTAATGGATAAGATCCCAACAAAAAAGAATTTAGAAAAAGAAAAGTACACTTAGGTAGTAAACTATGTGAGTTATGCAAAGAAAAGGATGAGAACATATCTCCGTTATTTTTTTGTTGTAAAATAACCAGAAGAGTGTGGGAGTTGTGCGACGAGTGTGGGAGTTGTGCGACAAGTGTGTGAGAGCTATATTTGTGCATCATAACCAAGCTAAATTGCATTTCACGCAATTTTATCTAATGGATTTGAATGAGAAACAAAACAGAATTGGGAAAGGAATGTGGATAGCAGGTATTTGGACAATCTAAAATCATAGGAACAATGTTATCTTTAGGCAAGAAAAGGCAGATGCAGAAGAAATATTTTGTAAGACACAGTTGAATGCATGGTCATGGATGAAACATAAATTAAACAATGTAATAGTGACTTACACTAACTAGTATCTCTCCCTTGTCCAAAGCTTAAAATCAATGTAAATTTGTCAATAAGTTGGAGACATTATGATAGAAGGTCTTCATTGGTTATGGAATCAAATACACCAAAAATCTTGCCTTGTTTGGATATGTCAAGTTTTATGCAGGACTATACTATCAACAATTGCAAGCAATATAGCAGCCACAAAGGAAACAACTAGTGCAAGGATTCATGGCTATATGAAGGAATTCGCATAAGAGACCAACTTGTAAGGACAATCAACATGAACTATGATAAACATGGGCACTGAAGTTGATTTCAAGGAATGTATAAGGTAACCATGTGACCAAGCTAAAGGTTGGCTAGGAAAAGTTGCAAAGGTAGGGAGAAACAAAAAGAAATTGTGGTTGTTAATTATTGTATCTTAGATTGCTTCAATATTCATTGATTAAGAATACTTGTTATATCTATCAAATTCATGTATGAAAGGGGATAGAGCATGAATTTAGATCATATATACATAGACTCTATATGTACATTTATATCATACAAATATGAGTACATAAGTGTTGTATAAGGATTAGAGCACTCCAAATGTTATAATATTTAAAAATAAAATGACATCCCATAACAATTTTTAAAAAAAATAAAAACATCGCAGAGTGAAATTTCCACTTCATTTTATTCATCATAATACAAAAGAAAGTTGAATGTGAATTGATGACATCTTTTGGGTACAATTTGATAAACTTTTCTTTTTGGTAATGAAATGATGAAATAATTACCTATATTGTGAAGGCACGTCCAATAGAAATTATGATCACGAAACCTCGAAATGCAATACCTTCACTTTTTAGTTCCAATTTTTCAAAAACTCTTATCTGTGATATTTTCACATACATAATTCTTTTATTTCAGAACATCAGTACTTAGTTCTATTGTTTTTAAATATATATTTTTATTTTAGTGTAACTGAACCTAGATATAACTATCAAATATGCTATTAAGAAGTAATTTAATTCATTAAAATATATCTACAAAATTAATTATCTAACCGAAATTGCAGAAGTTTTTAAATTAAAGAAAAGCTAAAATTTCAGAAAAAGTAATTACTTGAACGTAAAATTGATGCATATGTTGATGCCACTTCACACAGTTACTATTAAAAGAAAAAGTGGTGTCCCTAAGATAAACCAAAATTTAAAAAAATTAAGTAAAATCAGTATCACTTCAGTTTTGAATGTTATTTTGTTAAATTTAATTGTATTTTTAAAAAACAATAGAAAATTTTAAAATGGAAATTATGACTGTTTTGTTTTCATTGAAGTGTGGGAAATTTAAAGGGCATTATAGTAATTTAAGGTGCATGCAGCTGTCTTTGATTAAAAAAATAAAAAAACAGTAATTGTGAGGGGTTTTCAAAGTTTGGGGAATTCTTGGAGACGAAACCTGCAGATATTAAAAAAATGCAGTCAAACTGCTGCTGTTCTGTTAAAGCCATAAATAAATGCCTTTTTAGTTAATTTTATCTGACCAAAATAAAAAGTCTGTGCCCTATTTTGCGTTTCCCAACTTGCATTACTTTGAAATCCAATCTTTTAATCACATCTTCTCTCCATAATAATAATAATTTCAGATGTTTATAGATGTTCATTTATGGGGAAATTTTAAATTTTAATTTTATGAGAAATTTCATTTAAGATTTTGGATTTTATGAGAATTGTTTTTTATAATTGAGTATTTTACCTAAAATTTTAAATTTAAATTATAAAAATGAAAAAGAATATATTTTTCTATATCAAAAAATAATAATTAAATAAGATATTAATGAGAATATAAGTTTTATAAAAATTAAACATTTTAAAAATATTTTAATAAAATAAATTAATTAAGACCTGATATAAAATATTATAAAATTTGATTTTTAACATCTCAAATTTTTGCATTTTATATTATATAAATGGGTTGTTTCTTTTGGTCTGCATATTTAATATTTTTTATTTTATTTTTAATTATATTTTAAAATTAAAAATTATGATAATATATAAAGAGAATCGTTTCATTTTTATTCTATTCTTAGTTATGTTCTAGATACATTTTATTTTTTATATAATCACCATTATTAATATTTTTTTAAAGGTCTTTTTTTCACTAATATATAATAATATTGATGGAAGTTTTGATGTATATAGACTATAAGACTATGTCTCATTAATAATAAATTTTAATGATCAAAAGTTATTAATCACTATAATGATCAATTTAAACATTAATTTACAACATAAAAATTTATTGGTTAATAAAATAGTCAATGTTATGAATCAAAAATTATAATTGATCACGAAATTGACTACTAATTAATTAAAAACTAATTTCTTTAACATAAACCTTGGTAGCTAATGTTCAATCACCAATTTCTTTTGGTAGCTAAATTTTATAAATCAATTTAGAGACTAATTATAATTTTTTATTCATAACATTGACCATTTTAGTAACCAATAATTCTTTTTTATAGATTGGTATATAAATTGGTCATTATAGTAACTAACAACTATTGTCACTAAAATTGGTTGTTAATGAGACATTTTTTTGCAGTGATAATATTCTATATAATATAAATTTTATTATTATTATTATTCAATATCTTCTAAATAAAATGATGGGTTAAATATGTTTTTGGTCCTTAAGTTTAAGTGAAAATAAAATTAATCACTCCTTAAAACTTTGGCCCAAGCTAGTCCCTCAGTTTTACAATTGTATAGATTTAATATTTTTAACTAAATTTGTTTGTTAAGTTTAGTTAACATTCTAAATGTTTCATAATAGCTAAGAAACACGTTTGAAACGTCAATTAAACTTAACAAAATTTAGTTAAAAAGATTAAATCTACATATTTCTAAATAAAAAAAATAAATTAGTCAAAAATTTTGGAGATGGACTAATTCTAATTTTTAATGAAAGTGAAAGAAGCAAAATATATTTAACCCATATTGGTTTAATAAATGTGTATTTACATTTAGGTTTAGTGCATTTGTTGTTAAGAAACAATAAATAAATTAATGTTAGGTGTAAGTATTTAGAATATATATATATATATATATATATATATATATATATATATATATATAAAATTTTGAATTATAAATAGAAATATGTTTAATCGAGTTTTATTACATAAAAGTTATAATTTTTTAAAACTATTTTTTTTTATCGTTTCTCTTCTCTTTTTTTTTTTAACAAATCATTCAAACCAATCTTATAAATTTTTAGTGGATGAGTTGAACTTTCTGCCTCTCGTCCTCTTTCACAATTTTAAGACTAAACTAACCTAATAACTCTACTGAAGAGTTAAAGTATTTGTGACTTTATTCTTAGACCATTAATGTATGGGAAATGAAACATCAGTTTCATAATATATATCAATAATTGGGTGTTTAGTTTCAAATTATTAATAAAAAAATTAGTTTAATTAGAATTAAACTTAAATTTCTCAAATAAAGGATAGGTTTTAAGCGTAGTGTCCGAGGAAAGAAATCGTAACCAGGAGAAGATATTTCATTAAAAGGAGTGAATCAAATTGTTTATTTGAGTTTGATCATTGAAAAAACTGATTCATAGTTTAGACTTGTAATAACACAGTTGAAAACATCAAATATGTATTGTGACTTTGATCTTCCCTCATTTCTGATTTTTTATTATAATATTCTTTTTTACAGTTTTGGTTTTCATAATTTTAAAATTTTGTAAGTTTGTTCTACTTTTCATTTGTTTTGAGTTTTATTCGTTTATGATACGAATTGATAACATTAATAATAATAATGACAAGCGTGTAACATGCCACTATATTTACTTTGCCAGATCTCGTGGCTTACGCTTTTTCATGGTGTGACAATGGTGGAGGATGAAGCCTTAAATATAACAGAAATCATTTTACTATTTTAAATTAAAAAAAATCTAAAATATAATTAAAATATTAATATTTTTAATTATCAAATAAAAGTCTTTTATGTGAATATTCTAAATACAAATCGGATTCCCATGCGTCTCAGTTTCTACACTTCTATTGTGTTTGTTTTTATCTTATTATGTATTATTCACAGAATAAAATAAAATACTAAATAACCAATTGTTAACTTACAATAAAACCAGGAAAATATAAAAAAAAAAAAATGTATACATAAGCTATAAACTAAAATGTAACACTGTTGCTTTATCCAGTATGAATATACAGTGGTAAAATATAAATTTAAAATATACTGTTTATTTATAATATTAAAAAGTAAAATCAAATAGAATCGAAAGAGGTATTGTTTATATACATTAATGTAGACACTGTAGTAATGGTGTAAATTTAAAAAAAAAAAGAAAAGAAAAAGAATTCAGATAAATCCATTTTTAGGTCTGAAAAAGCAAACAGAGAAATAAAAGCTGTCGGTAAGACCGTTGACGCCCTGACACCACACGCAATCCATTACAATCAATTTAATTAATAACCAAATCATGACAAAAATTATTAATTAAAGCCTAACCAATACCATTTTTCCCTTTTACACGTTAGCTTCTTTTATTTTTATTTTATTTTTTCAAACAACAGTAGTCTTTCTATATAGGTAAACTAAAGTAATTTAGAATATTTAATAGAAAAACCATATATATATATATTTTTTCAAAAGAACACATTAAACTAATTAGTCCATATATTTTTACAAGTGAGAGATTAAATAAAAATTATAATATTAGAAATTAAAATAGATTTAAATGAAAAATTATTTTCACTTAATCATAATGAAACGTAAAATGGATTAGTTGTACTTTCTAAATTTGATCTATTCTTCTATAGAAGGAATTCGTCATTCATTTGTTAATAAATTCGGAGAAAATTATGTTTTGAATATATTATCTCATTCCACTAAAGAGCCAACGGTAGGCTTGCTTTGTCATTTAAGAAAAAATAAAGAAACGCACACACACACAAATATATATATATATATATATATATATATATATATATATATATATATATATATATTATATAATAATAAGTTTTTTTAAAAAAATAAATAAATTGTATATCTATTTAACGTATGATGAACGAATGTAGAGGAAGAATGCAAATAATGTAAGTTTACATATTTAGAATTGATTTTATTTTGTGCTTAAGGTTAAGCTAAAACGAATTATTATAGTGTAAATGAAAAATAAATAAGAATGAAGGTGTGAGCTTATAAAACAGTGGAGGTGTCTACATAAAAATTAGGTTAAGATATTTTGTTTGTCTGTTTGTATTTGTTTGAAAATCTCAGATAGATTTTCATATTTTGATTGGTTTCAATTGAATCCAAACTTTTTAGAAATGTGTAACAATTAGGTAAATATGTGTTATATTTGTAATTCTTTAAATTATTTATTTAATTTTAAAAAAAATTAATTTTTTTTAATTTCTTTTGTGATATGTTAAGTCAGCATTGTGTTATATGTTAAGTTATTCTCTAAACCTCAATTTCATCTGATATTTATTATTTTGATTTAATTCAGTTTTTTTCTTTTTCTAAATCGAGTAATTTTGTCTCTCTCCAAATCGAGACCAAATTTGACTTTTATATAAAGGTTAAAATATATTTTTGTTAAAATTAATATTTTTAAAAATATTAAGTTTATTTAAATTTATATTAAAATTTATTTAAATTTTGTTTTAAGATTTTAAATATAGTTATTTTATATTATTGTAAAATTCTTTTAAATTTTACATTTGAATTTATAAAATTATTATTTTTAAACCAACTCGAACATTTCTATAAAAAATATTAAATTATTGATATATAATGTTATACAAATATTTGAAATATAAATCTATACATTTATATAAATTTATATACAATTATTTGAAATATAAATTCAAATAAAAAATAATATTAAAGTTTGATGTAATAAAATATCAACATAAATACATTTAAAATTTTAAAACAAATTTTAAATAAAGTTTAATGTAAAATATAAATTTAAATAAATTCAAATTTTTTAAAAATATTTAATAAAAATATTAATGTCACATTTATATAAGAATTAAACGTGATCTCAATTTGGAGAGAAATGAAATTGATCAATATAAAAAAATGGATTGAATTGATTCAAAATAAAAACTACCAGGACCAAACAAAATTAAAAATAAAAAAAATTATAAAATCACAAACTAACACGTAACATATTTTAACACTTTTAATATGATACTAATGAAGATAACTGTTGCACATTTTCATTTTAAAAAATAGAGATTTAATTTGAGACTATCAAATATGAAAACCTAATTGAAAATTCGATAAATATACTACCAATGAAGTATTGTAACTTAAAAATTAAAATTTATTTAAATTAAATAATTTTTAATATTTTGTCTAAGGGAACTTAAGATGGATTAATGGTAATTTTCATGTTTCATTCCTTTGATTTGTCCAATAAACGGTTTGACCATTCATAATTAATTTCGATGAAAAATTTTAATCTATTCTTTCAAATAACAAACTTGTTCGTTGATTTATTTTTTAATTTTTTTTAAATACAATTTACACGAACCTTGAACCAAAATTTTAGAATGTAAAAATTATATTTTTTTATATATAAATAACTTTTTTAATTAAATAAAAAATATTCATTTTTCTACTTAAACAATTTTCATACCTTGATTTACATATTCACTCTCTAACTTTTAATTTTTAATGCATTGAATTCAAGCAAAAGGGTATTCTAATTTCTATTTCAATTCAATCTGCAAGAGAATATTCTAATTTATTCCAAATCAAAGTTATTCAATTAATTCATTATTACTAGTGGAACTCGCAATATAGGTTATAATACATTCATAAAATTTTACACATCTTATCCTATGTCGAGGAAAACACAAAATTTTTAAATTTCATAATTTAGCATTATTTTAATTTGAAAAAAATAGAATTAAGTTCATACCAATTTGACAAAAGAATCCCTAAAATCATTATTAGGATTTATATTAATTTGAAAATAATCTAATCTGAAAAAATATCATAATAGGATAATCATACATCTAAAATACATAAATCATAATAAATACTAACCTCTAATCTTAATTCAAGAGATATTGTAATAATGCGTTCTTCTTTCTTTTTATTTTCCAATTTCTGATTTTTCAATATATCTCTTCACATCCTTTTTTATATTATCTTAATCATATACCACAAACGAACGCCGAACTTAATATAAATAATATAATAATATATAATTTAAATTAATATATATATATATATATATATATATATATATAAATAGTTTTTTTAGCCGTAACTACCCCTGTGTCATAACTGATTTCTGCTCCGCCAGTGGATTGAATCTCTTAATTAGTTTATCATTATTTTAATTAAATGATTGAATATATATATATATATATATATATATATATTAAATTACTCAATTACAGTCAACTTAAAACTTAATGTGTAAATACTCATCGACTAACTTACAATTTTATTATTTATTTACATGATCAAAACAACAGAATATAATATAATAGTTCATTAATTTTTTTATTTTAATATCTTATAACTATATGAAAAATAATAAAATATAAACAAGCTAGTCGAGTGGGGTGAGGAGAAAACTGAGGTTTTCAAATATATTACCCCTTTCAACCAAATTGGTGTTGAGCTAGTGGAACATTTGTTTTATCATTTCTAAATTTAGTATATCATAATACAACTTTCAGGATTTAATTATTATTTTTTATGTATATATATATTTGTATATATAGTTCATTATAATTTTAAATTTATACGGCAGGTTTATTTGTATCGTATATATAAATGAGAGGAAGAGTGCAATTAACATAAGTTTAAATGTCTAAAATTGGTTTTGTTTTAGGCTTAATTAAGGTTAAGCTAAAAGGAAGCATTATAGTAGAATTGAAAATAATTATAAATAAAGGTGTGAACTTATAAAATTATGGGTGCCTACATAAATTATAAATAGACAAAATTTTCTAAGATAGAATTATAATTTCATTGTCTAAATCAAATTTTCTTCTTTTTCCTCCACCTTTCTTCATCTACCCAAAATGAAAGTCTAAATATTTTCTCCACTTTCTTAGTTGATTCTCAAGAGCACAATCTAGTTAAGAGATTATTAACCAAAGGGCAATAGTTATGTAATTTTTATTAAATGTTTGTCCTAACAAAGTATAATATATAAAAATGCTTCATTTGAAAGATGAGCAACTATGGAAAGGAGTAAATAATGTAAAAGGCAATTGCTTTTCTAACATACAATACATTACAACTTTTCATTTTGTTTGATAATTGAAATATCTAACAAATAATATTTGCACATAAACTTTAATCTTGTGGTTGGATGAGAGATTTCAACTATTCCAAAAACTTGAAATACCTAATAATTGAATTACTTGCAATTGAGTTCTCTTCAATTATTAGATAATTAATTTGGATTAAGTAATTGAAATATCTTAGATATCAATTTTCTTGTTTGGATAAAACAATTTAATTTCTATTTTATGGTAAACTCAACTCTACCTTTAAGTCTAACTTAACTTACCTTGACCTTCAATTAGGTACGACTCATCTTGAATTTTGGTTCAAGTCAATTCGAGCTAATTCGACACTAGCCGGTTCGTCTTAGGCCAATTTGAATCGATTCAACCTCGACACAATTTGAATCGATTTGACCTTAGTTGGTTCAAATTGATTCGGTCTGAATTGACTTCACTCAACCTTCAACCATGGTAGATTGGTTTAAACCTTATGTCTAGGCCAACTCAACTCGGCTTTTAACCTAGGGCAACCTGGCACGAACTTCGACCAAAGTTGACTCAGCTCAAAACCATATGGTCTAGATCTTCAACCCTGCCAACTCGAGACAAACTTTGGCCCAGACCGACTTGGCTCGACCTTGACACATGCGACTAAGCTCAACCTTCGACCTGGACCGACTCGGTTTAGACCCATCTTGTCTCAACCTCCAGCCAAGGCCAACTCGACTCGACATTTGGCCAAGGTCGATCCAACTCGACCTTCGACTCGACTCGACTCAACTCAACTTAGAGCCATCTCATCTCGACCTTCGACCGGAGCTGGCTCGACTCGTGTGGGCTCGACTCGATCTTTGGCCTGAATTGAGTCATCTCGACCTTCTCTGTCTAACTCGACTCAACTTTTTTTATCTGTGTACTTTTTGTCCTAAGCAATGAGTAATTCCACAACCTGGAGAATTTCAATTTCCTTATCTTTTAAGTGAATTTCAAATTATACTATTTTAGTTATTTAAAATACCTTCTTAAAAATTTTCAATTTCGATTTCCTTTACTTTCCTCATCCAAACATGTCATTTTCCTTTGAAGAACTTAAAATTCTCCAAATAAATGAATCATTCTCTTAAATTGCCTCATCCAAATACATCATAAGGTTATATTGTGTAACATTCCATTTTTAACAATGAAATTAACTAGTAAGCATCTCAACATCATCACATGTATACACATACATACATGTGTGTGCGTGCGCACATATATATTTAGACATTTTCTTTTAATTTTTTTTCTTAATAAACCACACATAGCTTTAATAAAGGGAAATAAATAAAACATAAACATTTTAAAATTTTCTATCTCTTGAGCCTATTTCTAATGAGATGGTTCTCCCGTGACATCATCTACTTTCGTGTAACATATAATCATTACAATTGATAAATGACATACAAACACAAAAATATGATAAGTTAACATTTTAAAACAAACTTATATGCATGCTTTTGTTGAAGTTGTATACATATTTTGAAGGAATAAATTCATACATTTCAACCAAATCTCATTTATAGTGGATTTAATCTCAATTCACTCATTAAGCACTTATAAAAAATAAAGTATTTATCTCTCAACCAAAAGGCTACTAACATCATACATAATAGGCACTTGACTTTACTTTGCACTTATCCTACCACCTTTACTAAGTTGTCACCACAACAAAGCTACATAATAGGAACTCAATCTACTTATATGACAAGGTAAATATTTATGACCTACTAGACACAATGTTTTTTCACACCATATACCATGTCATAGAAACTTCCTTCAACTTTCACCATTTAAAATTTTTCTCTATGTGAGACCAATACCAGTAAGGTCGGCATAATCTCCTTTAGAATATCAAATTTAATACATAACCTAAACATCTCAACATAGTATTCACTCCTTGGGAATAAATATGTTCAAACACACCACATGTCATATCACAACCATACCATCATAGATTTCCACTCTTGGCTAATTTTGAATATTATTTTTAGTGCAACCACTCATGGCTAAGACAAAGTATAATTTATAACTCAACCACTAATGACTAAACCATTGAGTATTATTTGGATCCCAATCACTCCTGGCTAAATTGACTCTTATTTGAAATCCAACAACTCTTGGTTAAACCAATGAGTATTTTCTAGAACTACTAGCTTAACCATTGAGTTTTTTTGGAACTCATCCACTCCTTGCTAAATTGAGAGGTTTACAATGAAAGTGATATAAAATATCGTAAGATTTCTTTCTAGAAATAGAAGTTACATCTTACAAAGAGTTCAAAGGATATACTTTTCTAGATAACTATGAATATAAACAATGTTTTTCCTCATTGTACAAAATCTTATTAGATGAAGAACATAAACATAATGCTTGCATATGTTAAGTGAAGTACACAACAAACAAGACTTATGTGTGTTCAACCACACAACTTGTTTGTTGGGTTAAATTAGACTCTTTGTGTCTTACATTATCTAATACATAAAAAAATATGTTTTGCACTTAGTTGATTAAACATTCAACCTAAACAAAACAAATAGTTTGTTGGACTTGGATATAAGACATACAAAGCATAAGGGTACATTAGTATTTAATAAAAAACCATATTAAGAATGTAAATATTTCAACTATTAAATTTAACATCAAAATATGAAATATTGTAATCCTCTGTAATTATCCATCAAGAATATATTCACAAGTCTACCAATAACATTTCCAACTCCAACCAAGGAGCCTAAAAATTTATAGAATTTTCAATTAAACTTATGACTCAATGACTTTCAGGAAACACATATTGAACATGTCCACTAAAGCTAACTCCTAAATCCATATTTGAACCCATGCACTCACAAGATATTTCACAAGCAATAAGGATAGTTCCATTACATGTGCACAACCAAAAATCATGTGAAACCTCTGTCAACTTCTCACAAGTAAAATCCTCATCAAAGCCATTAGAAAGTTTGGGAAATATGAATGCTCTTTCATTATAATGACTTCAATACTCAATTTACACTAGCTATACTTTTTCCTATCAATTATCATCTAAGTAATTACCATTCTCATTAATCTCGTCATCAATACACATGTTTATTCAATAAACATTAATATAATCACATTTCATTAAAAAAATTATTTTTCACTAGTTATTAAATTCAAGTATTATAGAAAAATATTCAAAATATATACCTAAAGCTTTTACATTATATTGCAACTATAAATTTTGAAATAATTTAAATAATATAAGTAAATAACAAAATTTTATCTTTTCCTTTCTTTTAGATTTTTGTGAAGAAAAATTTGGTTAGTTCACACAAATTTTCTCATACCCTATTTTGTTGAGTGATATAAAATTTGCTAAGCGAAATTCATACAACAAAACTCATTTTTTGTCACTGTCTCAAAATTTTTGTTGATTAAATTATGCAAAAGAATTGCATTTTTTTTTATAGAATCCCAAACTCCACCAACACTTGAACTTTGCAATCTAACTATGTCAACAAGTCACAAACCATCTAGATATCAAATTCAGCTATCAATTATCATATAAAAACACATATAGTTCCATTTGACCGTCTCAACCCCACTAATTATATCCATTTCATATATAATTACTTAGTCCTTAAACTTAATCAAATTATTTTTAAAACATTCAAATTTCAATTTCTTAAGTGTACTTTAATTCCATTCTTACTTAACACACTTCAACATGCATAATAAAACCAAATATTAATTTCATATTTTTCACAAACTTCAAACATCATATATCAACACACGATCTGCTCCTAATTCAATAAAATCCAAATTTCACTATTGAAGTTTCTAACTTCACCATTCTTATCTAATTTCAGAAAGACCAAAGTATATACAAAGTAAGTTTATATATAGGATTTCAACATATTAGTGCATACACTACAAAAAAATTATCATTTAGTGAAGGTTTATTTGTGGAGGTTATAAAAACCCTCCCCAAATTAATATTATTTAAGATAGTTCCTTTGAATCGTCTAAACGCTAAAATGATTGGGACTTTAACTGTTTTTAAAAGAGGTTTAAAACCTCCACAAATTATTTTACACTTTTGATTTCCCTTTTACATTTTTCAACATTTCCCTCCAAGGATTTTACACTCTTTGCCTACTCCAGTGTTTCCCAAATTCCCAAACCCTTCATTCATTTTCCTTTTCGATTGAACTCCATCTCGTCATCAAATTAAGGTTCAGTTCTCGTCATCAATCGTTGGTGTTCATTCAAATCGTCTCCATCATCGGTCGTTGTCCTATGCTCGTCGTCTTCGTCGCCCTGTGCTCGTCGGCGGTGGCCTTCAAGATACGAAGTCTGTGAGTTGGATTGCCATCTCTTTTTCTTCCAAACATTATTTTTACAAATTCACAGTGCTCGTCGTTCTTCACGGTATTTGTTCATCACCTCCTTTTTTTTAGCCTGCCATGGATCGTGACGATGGCGTCGAAAGTAGCGGGTTGGCGTAGGGTGACCTCGAGGGCGTTGCTGCTGTCGTGAGTGATGATGATGGGGGGTTTGGGCTTGTTCTTGGATTTTGTGAGTCTTCTGCGAGGTTTCATCAATTGTTATCACATACCTTTCATGAAATAAACTTTCTCCCAGTATCATTTATTTGTTTTTAAAATTTTGCTTAGGTTGGGGAATCCTACGAAACTTGGGGAATAAATGCTCTCATTATTTTGAATATGCAGGTTTAGATCCCTTTGGTGGTCTATGGTCAGATGGTATCCAAGAGTTGGTTGTCTTCTTATGGTATTTTAAATCCCTTTGGTGTAGCATTCTTCAAAATGAACCAAAAGTGATTGACCCTTGTTTACACTTATACGTTGTTTGGAAATTGTTATGATGCTAGCTATCTTACTAGTTTATGAACACACATTACTAATTGAGTTTATTTGAACAATGCATCGTGGAGGAGGTTCATGGCCCAACTCAAGCTAGATCCAGGAAACGTTGCTTTATACCTGGGTAAGTACAACCTTCTTTATATTCCAGTGGGTTTTATATGAGTGGAATTGAGGCAAATCGAAAGAGCTTGCTATCATTGTGAGTGGAAAATAAACTTGTCTTTTGGAAGCGACGTGCATCTATTAAAATAGTTTATTAACTTGTAATAGGATTGATGCAAGTTTGATAAAATAGTTTATTAACTTTATATATAGGAATATACACATGAAAAGTACACACGCGAGCACTGCCTGTATGATTAGACATTGCTTCTTCATGGCATTATTATTAGTATTGTTGATTTTGGTGGCTGGGTGCTTTATTTATATCTTGAACGATATCTATTATTTCCAACAGACTATTTAATTACTCTTAGCACCATTGGGAAATCAATCATCAATTTTATTAACACATGAATAATAATCTTTATCTTTAACTTGTGTATTATGTTTTAATCTTATGTTTAAAAATGATAGTATTTGAAATTCCTGTTTCTAAGTAATTGCCAATAATTATCATTTTGCTTAAGAGATTGAGAAAGTTATCTAGATCATGTGATTAGGTGTTGGTTTGTGACATATTTCTGGAGATTTACAAGTCACTAGGATGTGTTTAAGTAAAGCTGATACATAAGTTTGCTGAAGTTTGAGTGAGTTATTGCAACTTTTGTAATTGCTCTAGACTTTATTTTATTGTTTACTCCAACTGCAGCCTCCTTGTTGATCATGAAGTATTCTTTTTTTATACTTGGCTTCACAAAATGGAATTTTTCTTCTTCAGGTGTTGCAGAAAGATGTCGACAAACACCTTGAAAGTGGATCAAGAAGTAGTGAGAAGTTGAAGTCAATTGGCAATATATGAGATGGAAAACATTCGAAGACTAGCACATTTTAGAGAGTTCAAAGACTATAATAAGATTTGTCTCTTAAATATTCTTTTTCAACATTAAGTATTTTTTATATTTATATTGTAATTTCTAATGAATGTACTTTATCTTAAATGATCAATAAAATTAATTTTGATTCATTTTTGTGTAATTTATAAATTTATATATATTTTTTATTTTTTATTATAAAAAATAATTAAATTAAGAAATTATAAATGCAAGTGGATAATTATAAAACAGTTGCAAATAAAGGAGGTTTTAAACCTCCACAAAATAATAGTTACCAATAGAGGAGGTTAAAACCCTTCACAAAAAAATCTCTACAATATAACTTGGATATCAGGAGTCAACAAAAACCTCTACAAGTAGGTTGTGGCAACTCTAACTGTGGAGGTTTAGAAAACCCCCGCAAATTGATTTGCGGAGGGTAAAAACTTCCGCAAATTGAAATAAAAATCTCCACTAATTATCAATTTTTTTGTAATGATATGCTTCCAATTATTAAAAATTGAACATTAACCTCTATCCTATCATAAATATAACAATCCAATTTAGTATAATTTGATAAATTCTTTCTTCCCTTAACTTCACTCCTAAATAATCCAACAGGTTAACAAATTATTAAAAACATACACAAGTAGAGATAAATACATTTAACCCAAATCTTACATGCAAACACAAGACTTCGTGCTTGCAAACATTAATAGAAAGAAACGTGAGTTATAGGAAAACATAAAACTTATTTAAAAAAAAAAATAGATAAGGTCGTTCTAAACTTTGCTGTCTCCTAACATGTGCCTTTTGAATGGAGAAAATATTAGAAAATGCTTTAGTATTTTAAAGAAAATGTAAATAAAATATGAAGGAAAAAAGTTTAAAGAGATTGTTCAATTCGTAAAAGAATTTACTAAATATATAAAATTATAGTTTATATCCTAGATATAATTATTTAATGTTTTAACTTTTGCTATATTTTAAGATCATTGTTACTAAACATAAAAATTTGTTCCTAGGTGTTAAATGCAAGTGGGTAGATTTTGATCCTAAGTTAGATGTTCTCTATTAGAAAGGTTTCATATGTATCTTCTAAAATTAGTTGAGAAACAAGTTTAGTTATAATACATTCAATTCTTAGAAGTCTTAAACGAAGTTGTGAATGTGATTGATAAATAGATTTATAATTATATGTAATAAGACACATAATGGACACATTGATAAAAAAAGTAATATAATATAAAAAATAATTGGATTGATTTTATGTCTTAATGAAATTACATATTTATTTGTTTTATATAATTATAATTATGATGGTCATACTTATTATAGTAAACATGATGCTATAGTTACATGAGCCATAGAAGAAGTATCATAAGATACTTATGTTAGTTATATTTTAATGTTAAATATTTTGTTTATTTAACGTTTTTGAAAGAGTATTTTATAATTAATTATTATTACTTAACATTTTTGAAAGAGTATTTCATTATTAATTATTATATGTTTAGTTTATCATGCATGTTTATGTTACGAGTAGAAAAATAAGTTTTTTAACAACTAAATTTTGATAACTTTCTTTAATAATTTGAGGTTGCATCTTCTAATAACTTTTTATTTTTTTTATTTTTTTATTTTTTTATATTTGAAAACTACTTAGAAGATGTCACTTCAGGTTATAAGAGAAAGTTGTCAAGATTTAGTTATCAAAATATCATTGTCCTTAAGAGGATACATTATGCATGGTAGTGCTTCAAGGAATTTCTCCACCGAAAATTAGTCTTCTAATATAATAATTTTCATTTAAAGGATACATTATGCATGGTAGTGCTTCAAGGAATTTCTCCACCGAAAATTAGTCTTCTGATATAATAATTTTCATTTAAAGGATTGACTATTTCTATATAGAGTTTTTCCATGCATTAAAACTAAAAATCAAATATCTACCTCTATATTTCATTTTTTTAGGTTAAATTACTCTTTTAGTCCCTCTATTTGTCATGAAATTTCATTTTGGTCCTCAAGTTTTTCGTTGTCTTAATTTGGTCCTCATTTTCTTAAAAATGACTCAATTTGGTCCTCACCGTTAACTTTGACCAGACGGTGTTAAGTCAACACCACGTGTCAATTTATGGTTTTTTTGAATTTTTTTAAAATTTTTTTAATTTTTTTTTTGACACGTGTCACTTCACAGTTGTGCCACGTGTCAAAGTGACTCAATTTGGTCCCTATATTTGTTTTTAGTTTCAATTTAGTCCCATTTTTTGTAAAAATGAAGCAATATTGTCCTCCTTAGGTTGAGACTCAATTTAATCTTTGTATACAACTTATGATGATATTTTTAATAAAATTGACGTTTTTATTAAATATTTGTAGAAATATTTTTAAATAAATGTTTTTTAGTTTTATTATTAAACAAAGTGAAACCCCAAACTTAATTTCAAAAGTTAACAATTTTGTCAACATATATAAAGACATCAAATGTATCATATTATACAAACTTAGTAAAAATTAAAAATCAAATTACTTGTCACACATAAGTTTAGGAACTAAATTTCAAGTTCAAAACAAAATCAAAGTCTAATGTTTTGTGTAGAATTTAAAGTTAATTTAAAATATTTATAGAAATATTTAATAAAAACATTGATTTCAGTAAGAATATCATCATAAAATTTATAAAAAAAGTAAATTTAGTAACAATTTAAGGAAAGACAATATTGCTTCATTTTTACAAAAATTGAGACTAAATTGAAACTAAAAATAAATATAGGGACCAAATTGAGTCACTTTGACAGGTGGCACAAATGTGAAGTGACACGTGTCAAAAATAAAAAATTAAAAAAATTAAAAAAAAATTAAAAAAAATTAAAAAAATTAAAAAACCAGAAATTAACACGTGGCGTTAACTTTAACACCGTTTGGTCAAAGTTAACGGTGAGGACCAAATTGAGTTTATTTTAAGAAAATGAGAACCAAATTGAGTCATTTTTAAGAAAATGAGGACCAAATTGAGACAACAAAAAACTTGAGGACCATAATAAAATTTCATGACAAATAAAGGGACCAAAAGAATAATTTAACTTTTTTTTATTAACTAACCATTTGACACCATATTGAAAATGAAGCCTATTTTATATATATATA